>Ga0209007_1000151_pt1 | contig 40056 bp, 44 predicted proteins | sample JacPinW_OM1H0_O2_FD_187961 | JGI IMG/M metagenome (GOLD analysis project Ga0209007, IMG submission 187961) | Forest soil microbial communities from Algoma, Ontario, Canada - Jack Pine, Ontario site 1_JW_OM1H0_O2 (SPAdes) (version 2) | ecosystem: Environmental > Terrestrial > Soil > Boreal... | reverse complement strand
CGGCATTCAACCGCCCGCAACGCCTGGTCATCGCGTACAGCTACGATCTTCCGTACAGGAATACAGCGGGGTTCAAGGGCCATGTGCTCGGGGGATGGTCCATTTCGGGCGTAACTACGATCCAAGATGGTGAACCCTTCAGCGTCATCGACAGCACCGGCGGTACGATTTACTTTGGCGCAGGAGGTTTGGCGTTCTGCACGGGCTGCAATGTGCGAGCGGAATTAGCTGCCAGTAATACCGGAAAGTGCAACGTGGAGGGCGTCTGTCAGACAATTGGCGGGGCCACCTCAGGCAGCAACACGGCCCGAGTGCTCAGCGGCCTCACCGGAGGCGACGGGTGGATTAACAAATCAGCCTACACCTCTACGCCATGCATAGGAGGCATACCAAATCCAGGAGGTGTGTCCACTGATCCGTGCGGTGAAGCTCCCAATGGTCAGTTTCCTGGCGATCCCGGTTATACGTTCGTCGGAGCGGGCACAGGCTTTGGGGATTCGGGCGTCGGGGCGCTGATGGGTCCCGGTCAGCATAACTGGGATATGTCTTTCACCAAGAACACGAAAATCACCGAAGCGTTGACCGCGCAGTTCCGCGCTGAGTTTTACAACATTTGGAACCATCCTCAGTTTAGCGCGCCAGCGAACAATTTCGGCACTCCGACAACCCTCGGAGACATAACCAGTAGCTCGGTGCCTCCGCGTGTCGTCCAGTTCGCTCTGAAGTTCCTGTTCTAGTCGACTGAACCGAGTACCAGCCCCATCCTTGCTTGTGAGATCGCGAGGATGGGGCTTTTTCTTTGTGCAGGATGCACAATCTCAAGCATCAAAATTCCGCTCGAACGGCGCTTATTCGGGTTCTTGAATGCGCATCCTGCACAATGGCGTCCGCCGATTAGTTCAGTTGGACGGGCGGTTCTTCTCTGATAGCATAGTGATTCGCTGTTTAATCCTCCCAGCCTGGAGCAATGGAGACATGGCACTCGCATGTGAAGTTTGCGGCAAGAAGCCGCAGTATGGAAACAACATCAGCCACGCGCACAATGTGACGCGGCGGCGCTGGAACCCGAATCTTCGGCGCGTGCGCGCGGTAGTCGACGGCGTGCGCAAGCAGGTGCGCGTTTGCACGGCGTGCATTCGCGCGGGCCGCGTTACGAAGGCAGCCTGAAGTTCACTTCGATGGCGAAGAAACCCCTCCTGCAGCGTGCACTGTTAGTCCCGCTTGTGGCTGTTTTCTGCGCGCTAGGTGCAGGATGCAAGCGGGAATCGGCGCCCGGGCCGGATGTCTGGGCCGTGGTGAACGGCAAAGAAATTACGCGCCAGGAAGTGGAGAAGATCTTCAAATCGAGGGTGAATGCCGACGCACCCGCGCCTTCGCAGGAAGAAGCCCTTTCGCTCGATCTGAGCATTCTGGACGAGCTGGTGAACAGTGAAATTCTGCTGGAGCGCGCAACCAAGATGAACCTGGTGGCGAGCGACGCCGAAGTGGAAGATAAATTCACCGAATCGAAAAGCCCCTACACTGAAGAAGAATTCCAGAAAAAACTGAAGGAAACCGGGCTCACGGTGGACGATTTACGGAGCGATATCCGCCGGCAGCTTTCGATCCAGAAGCTGCTGAACCGCGAAGTGGTGGCGAAAATTTCGATCACTGATCAGGACATCCAGGATTTCTACAACAAGAATCGCGCGCAATTCAACGTGACCGAACCGGAATATCACATCGCGCAGATTGTGATCACGCCGCATCCCGATGCCACGGTGCACAACCGAAAGAACGACAAGGCCACCAACGAAGCCGAGGCCGGGCGCAAGGCCGCGATGTTGATCCAGAAAATCAATGCGGGCGCCGATTTCGCCGAGCTGGCCGCCGATTATTCCGAGGATTCGAGCGCTTCGACGGGCGGGGATTTGGGATTTCAGCCCGAGTCAGCTTTCGATAAGTCCGACCCGGTCCTCAAGAAGGCGGTGCTTTCGCTGCGGCCGGGGCAGACTACGCAGCCGCTGCACGACCCTCGCGGCGGATACATCATCGTGAAGCTGATCGCCAAGGAAGCGGCCGGGGAACGCCAGTTTTCCGATCCGCAGGTGCAGCAGGCAATACGGGACGCGCTGCGCACGCGCAAGGAGCAACTGCTGCGCTCGGCGTATCTGGTGGAAGCGCGGGATGAGTCGCACGTGACCAATTACTTGGCGCAGCAGATTCTGGAATTCGCCGGCAAACTCCCAGCCACGACTCCGTAAGCCCTCACCCGAACAAAACTCCCCGGATATGCCCGTGACCTGGGTTCTGTTTCCTTCGCCCGTGCTCAGATAGAAGTGCCTCTGCTGCTCGAAGCTGCTCGAAGCGGCGCTTGGCAAGAGTTTGTCTAGCAGCTATGATGGCCGCGCTAGTTTCTATGACGCGCAGAAACTGATGCACTCCTCGGAACAAAATCACTGGAAAAAACTGGCGGCGGACGCGGCTGCGAAGCTAGTGGAGAACGGCATGGTTGTCGGCCTCGGGACCGGGTCGACGGCAGGGCTGTTTGTCAGCGCTTTGGGGCGACGCGTGGCGGACGAAGGCTTGCGAATCAGCGGCATTCCCACGTCGGAGCAGACCGCGGCGCTGGCCCGCGGCCTGCGAATTCCGCTGACCGATTTTGCGTCACACGCGCAGATCGACCTGACGATCGATGGTGCGGACGAAATTGAGAGTGGGACGCTGTATCTGATCAAGGGGCACGGCGGGGCGCTGCTGCGGGAAAAGATCGTGGCGGCCGCGAGCAAGCGGATGGTGGTCGTGGCGGATGAAACGAAGATGAGCGGACGGCTGGGGTCGCTGGTTTCAGTACCGGTCGAGGTTGTGCAGTTCGGTTGGGAAGCGACGCAGCGGCAGCTGGCGGCGCTCGGCGGTAATCCCGCGCTGCGCATGAGCCGGGACGGCAAGCCTTTTGTGACTGACGGCGGGCACTACATCGTCGATTGCGCGTTTGGACCGATCGGCAATCCGAAAGACGTAGCGCACCATTTGGATCATGTGGTGGGCTCGGTGGAGCATGGGATGTTCTTGAAGTATGCGAGCGAGGTCTGCGTCGGCGGACCCAATGGCGTGACGGTATTGCGGAAGGCGAGCAGTTGATCGTGCACCCCGCCTGAGGACGAACGCGCCCGAATTTTTCCGGACGGTTCAGGTCGGAAGTCCCTCGGCCTCTCTCGAGAGAAGTTCAGCTCCGACCCCTTAGGAGTCCGGTTCCTTACGCCGAGCCCCAACTCAATTTCTGGCGGCTGTCACCGGCGGATACACCGCATCGAGCCCGCCCCACAAAGCTTTCAGGCTTCGCTGCGCCGCGCAAATCACACCGAATGAGTCGGAGCTGTCCTGGCCGGCGAGCCACGCGCGCCACGCCGCGCGGTGGCGGATATCGGCTTCCTCGTGCACTCCAAAATAGGCCAGCGCTTCGGGTTCGGTGATGTTATAGAAGCGGCGAAGTCCGGAAATTTTCTGCGTGGAAATCTCGGGAATCTGCGCTTCGTACACGTAGAACGAGGCGACGGCCTGCATCATGGTTCCCTGCGAGACCATTTCGTCGAAGGTATCGAGCAAAGCCGCGATTCCCGGCAGCGGACGAGCGCGATCGAGCGTTTCGCCGCTGACGCCGAGCGATTCTGCGAACTGGCGCCAGAGCTGCGGATGAGAGCCGGCGGGATCGAGCTCTTCGGCAAGATTTTCGTTCACGATTCCGGCGAGGTCGCCATCGGCGCGTCCGGCGAGTTGGCGCAGGTTTTCCGGGAACGAACGGACGTGGTGGTAATACTGCTGGGCGTAGAGCTGAAGCGACTCGCGGGAGAGCGTGCCTTCGGTCCAGGCCTGGTAGAACGGGTGTTTCAGCAGGTGGTGCTGCTCGATCAGGGTATCGATCAATTCGAGCAAAGTTCTTTCGCGCACACGGTTCTTCGCCATTTCGGTTTCTGCTTTCGGATTTAGAGTTGATTCGGCCGGGAATGTTACATGAATGAAAAGCGAAAGACTAGGTAAACGCCGAGCCGGAATTGACTCTCTGGACAAGCCCGAAATGGTCCTAGTGGAGGCCGGACCAATCGTCGGCGAGGAGAATCGAGTTGCTCGGGTTCGAGGGGTCGTATTTTACGCTGGCGGTTTGGCCGGCAGCCACGCGGGTAAGGTGAAGGCGCTCCTCGAGGCCGGTGATGTCCTGGGCGGTTTCATAGGTTACGCCGGAGATCGCGTAAGTGTAGTAAAGAAGGCGGAGCGGCAGCCGGGATTCGACGCGGCTTTTCGCCGCAGCCGCGGGTCTTGGTTTGGCAGCGGCAGGTGGCGCCGCCTCACCCGCGTGCTCCACCACCTCCAGGACTTGTCCTTCGACGATGCGGCCGACGCGATTCAAGTAGGCGCGGCGCTCTCGTTCAATTGCGGCGTCGTCAAGTGGTTTGCGGCGTAACCAGAAAAACACCCCTAGGGCCGCGAGAATCACCAATCCCGCCACGGGAATCAGGTTTTGCCAATCGGAGAGAAAGTTTTTCAATGAAGGTATCTTAGCGCAGACGCAGGGTTGTACAAGGCATCTCCGGGACGCGTGGTGTAGGGGAGTAAACGTTTCAAAGTGAGGGCGGAGGGCCCTCGAACGGCCACGGCCGGCCGAGGCTACTCATCTTTCGGGCCTACCACCGGGTTTGAGAGGGAGCCGATGTTACCCACGCGGACTTCGACTACATCTCCAGCCACAAGCGGGCCCACGCCGGCGGGTGTACCGGTGGTGATTACGTCGCCGGGCTCGAGAGTCATCGCTTCGGCGATCCAACGGAACTGGACTTCGATCGAGAACACCATGTCGGAGACGCGCGCCGACTGCTTGCGAGCACCGTTGACGAAAGTCTCGATGGTGGTGTCCGGCGAGGGTGCATCGGTCTCGACGACGGGGCCGAACGGGCAAAACGTGTCAAAACCCTTGCCGCGGATGTATTGGCCGTCCATGCGCTGGATGTCTCGCGCCGTAACGTCGTTCAAACAGGTGTAGCCCAGGATGTAGGGCTTAATGTCGTCGGTCGGCTTCGGATGGACGCAGCGGCGGCCGATGATGAAGGCCAGTTCGCCTTCGAAATCGACGCGCTTGGAAATTTTCGGCAGCACCACGGAGTCGCCGGGGGAGATGATGGAGGACGGCGGTTTCGAGAAAATAATCGGAGACTTTGGAGTCTCCGCTTCCATTTCTTTCGCATGGTCCATGTAGTTCTTGGCCATGCAAATAATCTTGGTGGGCCACGAGGGGGGCACGAATTTCACGGCGGAGACGGGCCACTGACGGCCGGTGGGCTTGCGTTCGCCCCAAATCTGGCCGGAAAATTCGCGGACGATGCCGTTTTCAAGCAAGCCCGCGTGGGAATTTGCGTACGCTTCGGCCTGCGTCTGGTCCTGGTGCGACGATACGTAATCGAGCGGTAGAACTCTGCAGAGTTTCATCGGTTATGGCGCGCCTCGCGCGCGGCAGATTTTCGGCCCGGGGCCAAAGGATGATTTAAAGCGTGAAGCAGCATACCGCAGACCCACGATCCCACAGCAAGAATTCCATACACGACAGTTCCCTCGGCCAGCGCCTGCAAGGGCGTCCGCAGCACCGCGAAGAGATCGTGGAAGTAGAAGCCGGCCGCGTAATAGACGACCACACACATTCCCCAGGCGAGCATCGCCGACGCAAACATCTGAATCGGCCGTGTGAGGAAGCGAACCACGGGGACGAGCATCAGCAGAACAAAGAGCGTGTAGCAGGATGCGTTGCGCTCGAACGCGTATTTTTCGAGCGCGGGCACGCGATTGGCGGAGACGAGCGCGCCGAGCATGGCGAGGACGAGGAATGATCCGCAGTAAATTCCCGTGCGGATCACGGAGCCTGACGTCGCGGGCCGGCTGGGTATCGGATTTACGTCTTGCGGAATTTCGATCATGGCCTTACCTGACCTTCCGCCGGTACGCTATCGGAGACTGCCGCACTGGCGGAGCTTTCATTTCCCGCGCGATCAACGGCAGTGACCGAGTAAAAGTAGCGATGGCCCGGCTGGACATTCATATCGCGAAATGCAGGCGTCGGCAACTGGTCCGTATTCACGCGCGAACCGGGAGCGCCCGCCTGTTCGCTTCTATAGACGTTGTATCCAGCAATGTCGGTTTCAGGGCTGATGGCCCAGGAGAGTTCGAGACGGGCGGGCGCACCGGACTGTGCGGGGACGAGAGCGACGATCAGTTCTTGCGGCGCGGCGGGAGGGAACGTGTCGCGCGGGGTGACGACCGCCAGGTTCGAATCCGCCGACTCCAGCGCCGCGTTGGGATATTGCGCGACGCTGCGAACGGAATATACGTAGGAGGCGTTAAATTCGAATTGCGTGTCTTGAAACGGTGGGCCCTCGGCGTCAGCAATCTTCACCAGCGGGGATTTCAGGGCCGTTGCGCCGCCAGCCGGCGCGGCTGAATCAGGAGTCCCGCGGTAAATGTGATAGACGCCGACCGTGGGCGCGGAGCCGGCCGGCGATGTGGTGGGTGGCGTCCAGATAAGCACGATGGCCGCGTGCGTCACTTCCGTCCGTAGATCCGTGATTCGATCGAGCGGCGTGAAGACGGGGACGGACGCCAGGTTGGAGTTCGCCGATGGCTTTTTCTCCGAGATTTGCGTGCGAACGACATAAACGGCGAGGCTGTCGCGATGCTGCGCGAAGTCCTGCGGCCGCAAAGCATCCGTGAAGTGGATATGGCCTTGTACGGCGTAGTGATCTTCCATGGCCGCGGGAATGGTGACGAGCAACGTGGGTCGCGCGGGCGCCTTCGGGGCCGGCTCACCCGCAGCGGGGGCCGCGAAGAAATCGCGATAGATTTCGATGGTGGGCGATTCGCGTAGCGGGCGGTTGTCAACAGCCTCCTGCGGCAGCGTGAAGGTGAGCAGGACGTCACCACCCGATTGCACGGCGGTAAGGTCGGTAATGGCGATGGGAGTAGGCGGCTTACGCTCGTAGGGCTCGCCGGGGGCCGCGCAGCCAATGGCGACCAAACTGAGCAGGAAAGCGGCGACCGAAAGAGCCATCGCATGAAACTTTGACACAAAGACACCGGTCTGAGGACCGGCGTTCCCAAGGCGATTGTCCATTTTCGCGATTCTACAGAATGTAGCGGCTCAGATCTTGGTCTTTCACGATGTCCGCGAGCTGCTTCTGGACGTAGGCTGCGTCGAGCTTCACGGTTTTTTTCTTCATTTCCGGCGCCTCGAAGGAAATTTCCTCGAGGACTTTTTCGAGAATCGTATGAAGGCGGCGCGCACCGATGTTTTCGGTCTGTTCGTTGACGCGGGCGGCGAACCGGGCGACGGCGGCGATGGCGTCTTCGCTGAACGAAAGTTTCAGACCCTCGGTATCGAGGAGGGCGACGTACTGCTTGATGAGCGCGTTTTTCGGCTCGGTGAGGATGCGGATGAAATCGGCTTCAGAAAGCGAACTCAGCTCGACGCGGATGGGGAAGCGGCCTTGGAGCTCGGGAATCAGATCGGACGGCTTCGAAGTGTGGAACGCTCCCGCGGCGATGAACAGGATGTGATCGGTACGGACCATGCCGTAGCGGGTATTGACCGTGGTGCCTTCGACGATCGGCAGAATATCGCGCTGCACGCCTTCGCGGGAAACGTCCGGGCCGTGGCCGCTTTCGCGTCCCGCGATTTTGTCGATTTCGTCGATGAATAGAATCCCCATCTGCTCGACGCGATCGACGGCAACACGGGTGACCTGATCCATGTCGATGAGGCGATTCTCTTCCTCCTGAATCAGGTAATCGAAGGCCTCCGAGACGGTCATCTTGCGCTTCTTTTTTTGCTGGCCGAACATGCCGGAGAGCATGTCCTTGACGTTGATGTCCATTTCCTCGACGCCCTGATTGGTGATGATTTCGAACGAGGGCATGGAGCGCTCGCGGACCTCGACTTCGACGAGGCGCTGGTCGAGCTTTCCTTCGCGGAGCTGGACGCGGAGCTTGTCGCGCGTGCGCTGCACCTGTTCGCGGCGCTGCAACTCGGTCGTAGGAGTGCCGTCGGCGGGCATGGGCGAAGAGGGCAACAGAAGATCCAGCAGGCGCTCCTCGGCGGACTGTTCGGCGCGCTCGGCGACTTCGTCGAGCTTTTCCTCGCGGACCATGTCGATGGCGGTTTCAACCAGGTCGCGAACCATGGATTCGACGTCGCGGCCCACGTAGCCGACCTCCGTATATTTCGACGCTTCGACCTTCACGAAGGGGCATCCCGCGAGCCGCGCGAGGCGGCGGGCGATTTCCGTCTTGCCGACGCCGGTGGGCCCGATCATTAGAATATTCTTCGGAAGAATTTCCTCGGCCAGTTCGGGCTGAAGCTTTTGGCGGCGGACGCGGTTGCGCAGCGCGATGGCGACCGCTTTTTTCGCGGCATTCTGGCCAACGATGTATTTATCGAGCTCGACTACGATCTCGCGAGGAGTCAGCTCGTCGAACGACGGCAGGGGCTCGGGCTCGGCCGTCTGCTGGTCTCCGGACAGATAGATCACCATGTCATTCTCCGAGTGCGGGTCATAGTTCTTCGATGCTGAAATTGGCGTTGGTGAAGATGCAGATTTCGCTGGCGATGCGCATGGCTTCCTGGGCAATGTCCTTGGCGCTCATTTTCGTGTGCTTGGCCAAGGCGCGGGCCGAGGCGATGGCGTAGGGACCACCGGAGCCGATGGCGCAGATGCCGTCGTCGGGCTCGATCACGTCACCATTGCCAGAGAGCAAGAACGTGCCTTTGGCGTCGGCGACGATCAGCAGCGCGTCAAGATGGCGGAGCGAACGGTCGGTGCGCCATTCCTTGGCGAGCTCGACGGCGCTGCGGGCGAGATTGCCGTGGAATTCCTGCAGCTTATTCTCGAAGCGTCCGAAAAGCGAGAGTGCATCGGCGGTGCTGCCCGCAAAGCCTGCGACGATTTTGTCGTTGTAGAGGCGGCGGGTTTTTTTGGCGCTGTGCTTGATCACGCCTTCGCCCAGGGTGACCTGTCCGTCGGCGGCGAGCACGACTTTGTTGTCCTTGCGCACGCACAAGACGGTCGTGCCGTGTATCTGCTGGCTTTTCTGCGAAGATCGCATCCAGCAATTATACCGCGCTCGCACCTGAATCAGCCAATCGAGCGGCGAAGAGTCAGGCCAAGATCCTAGTTGGCAGGTGATTCTAAAGGATCAGCGAAGTTGCGGAACTGATCGTTGGACATGAAGCGCTTGAACGAATCGTCCTGCCGGGGATCCGGCATCCCCTCGCCGGGGATCGAGTTCGCTTTCCGGGCAAACGCTTTACCGAGGAAGCCCATGGCCTTGTTCATATCTTTGCGCTCTGCGGCGACACAGGCGAGATTGTAATAGAACATGGGGGGTAGCTGGGATCCTGGCTGACTCCGTAGTTCAGCGTCATGCCGTAGGCCATGCCGAGATTGTCGACCAGCACGCGCCAGTAATTTTGGCTCATCTAACGCTGATGTTTTTCGAGAGCAAGTGCGTTTTCGAACGGATCGATGGCGTTGCTGAAGTCGCTCGCGACGTAGTAGCGGCTGCCCTCTGCGAAGTATTCCATGCTCGTTTTAGTCTCGGCGGCGCTTTGCGATGAGGGCCCGGCTGGCGCGCCACGTTCTTCGATATGAAAGCGGTTGAGAAGGTCCAGAAAAAGAGACTCATCCGATGGATGGAACTGGACCTTGGAAAGATGAACGTCGACGTATCGGTCGCTTGAGATTGAGCGCCAAGGCAAGCGCCAGCGACGAGGACCACGACCGAACACATCGTTGTCACGAGCTTCATCGCGCCTGCCGCCGAAGAAATTGGGAATGGTGTCGGAGCGGCTTGAATGTAGTGCTTGCTGAGTACCGTGGTCAAACTAGAGATCAGAGGAGGTGTTCAGCGAAAACGGCGTCGCTAATTCTTGCTGGTGGAGGAGCTGTTGCCGGAATCCTGGTCATCCTGTTCTTTTTGCTTCAGGCGGTCAGTTTCTTTTTTGTCGCGGACTTTGTCTTTGTTGGGGATCTGGGCCCAGCGGTCATCGAGCGATTGTTTTGTGAACAGGGCGTCGGCGAGGCCGGTGTTGTAGTGGCATACGTCGAAGAAGACCTGATAGACCTTGCTGCCGTTGCGTTCGCGGGTGATTTGAAATGGCGTCTGGATGCCGTCGATGGGATGGAAATTCGAGTAGTATTCGATTTCGGTGGTCTTGAAGCGGGTGCGCGGGTTCCGCGTTTCGACGACCTTGCGAATCGGCAGGTGGGTGTTGTCCGCAAACGCAATTCGGATCGTGCGGTCGTCGCTGTCGACCAGCTCGACCCATTGTGCCTGCGTCAGATCCACCACATCGGTGCCGCCGTAACGAAGGACGATGTCTTTTTCGTGAACGCGGTGGCGGAGAATGTTGTCGATGTCTTTCTTGATGTCTTCCTGGTAGTCGGCGAGATCGGATTGAGGCGCGTCGCTGACGCCCCCGCGATCCAGGTCCCAGCCTTTGTCGCCGTTGAAGACGGAAATAATATTGTGCTTCGGAAGGTTCTCCTGGCGCTCTTTGTCGGGCGGCTGGGCGTAGTCGATGAATTTGCCGAATCCGGTCGTTTCGCCGGAATGATCGAAGGTGCTGATGCGGCCCGTGCAGGTGACGTCCTTGACGTTCAAGTAGGCGCTGCCGCCGAGTGCTTCCACGGCCTGGCTGATCAACTCGCGCGCTTTTGCCTCGCTCTGCTCCGGCATCATGTATTGATCGTCCTGAGCCGAGGCCATCGTCGCCGCGCCGACCGGATACAGCCCTGCCAGAATCATTACCGAAAGTATTGCGCCGCGCCTCATCCGCACTGGAAAGAGCCTCCGTTTACGTTGATCACTTCGCCGGTGATGTAGGTCGCGAGATCGGAAGCGGCGAAGAGAATTGGGCCGGCGACTTCCTCCGGCGTGGCCACGCGTTTCAGCGGATATGCCGCCAGCCATTTCTTGAAGTCAGCGCCTTTTTTCGCGAGAGCCGATTTCCAGATGTCCGTGTTGACGAAACCGGGCGCGACGCAGTTCACCAGAATGTTGTGGCCGGCCAGCTCCTGGGCCAATGCCTTGGCAAAGCTGATCATGGCGCCTTTCGTGGCGGAATAGTGCGAATGCAAGGCCGTGCCGCGCTGCCCCGCTACCGAGCTGACGGCGACGATGCGGCCGCCGCCTTGCGAGATCATATACGGCACGGCGTGATGCACGGTCGCATACATGCTTTTCAGATTGACGCGAATCATCTCGTCCCACTCGCGCTCGGTCAATTGCTCGATCGTTCGGTCTATCTCGTTCCAGATGCCCGCATTGGCGACCAGGATGTCCAGCCGCCCCAGGCGCTGCTGCGCGAAATCGACCAGCTTTTTCGCGTCCGGCATCTTGCCGAGGTCGGCCTTACAGGATTCGATGCGCGTACCATGCTTTCGAGCTTCCTGCTCGACGTGCGTGGCGGCCTCACGATTGCGATGGTAGCTGAAGACGACGTCCGCGCCGGCCTGCGCGAACATTTTGACCGTGGCGGCGCCGATTCCGCGCGATCCGCCCGTCACCAGTGCCGCCTTGCCTGCCAGCGAGATCATGTGTCCCCCAAGAAGAACATGAGGAGATGCGAGTTGAGCGCCGAGAACCGAGAAATCTTTGCGAGCCGCGGTGCTGCCAGCGCTCGGGAACGCGCGACTAGGTGCGGGCGACAGCCTTTCGCGCAGCTGCGGCGGCAACAAGGCCCCGGAAAAGCGATTGCGACAGAGCGTCCTTGTCTGCCAATCGCTCCGGATGCCACTGCACGCCCACCACCCAGTTCGAGTCGCCCGTCCATTCGACCGCTTCGATCACGCCGTCAGCGGCACGAGCCGTGACCCGCAGGCCGCGGCCAGGTTCCTGGATGGACTGGTGATGAGAGCTGTTGATCACCGCCCGGGTCGAACCGTTCAGCTCGGCCAGTTGCGAGCCGGTTTCGAACTGGGCATCATGGAGAGTGTCCGGGGCTGCCTGCTCATCGTCCCAATCGTGATCGATTTCAGTTCCGAGAACCTTGGGGATGTCCTGCAGAAGCGTACCGCCCAGGTGGACGTTGAGGCTCTGGATCCCGTAGCAGATCGCCAGAACGGGCTTGTGTTCGGCGAAGGCGTGCTTCAGGAGCGCGAAATCGGTGCGCTCGCGGTCGAGGTCGGCCGCGGCGCATTCCGGCTGCCTGGGGGCGCCAAAATGCGCGGGATCGACGTCTGCGGGGCTGCCGGAAAGAACGAATCCGTCGAGCGATTCGGCGAGCTGACCGAGCTCGGAGGCCGATAGCTCAAGCGATACGGGCACGGGCTCGGCGCCCGCCTGGCGGATGGCGGTTAGATACTTTTCAATCTTGTCTGTCTTGGTCGTAACCTGCTCATTCTTCGTGCGATATGGGACACCGATGCGCGGGACGTGGCTGGGAGGGGCGACCATGGAACGGCAATCCTATCATCGCCCGCCTGCGACGGCAACCGGCGCCGCGGCGAATGAGTGTGGCGTGGCCAAGCAATCTGGGGCTGGACGCAGGATGCTGTACCCCTGCAGAGCCCCGCTGAGGGACCAAGAGCGGAGATTAGCAGTAGCCAGCCGATAGCGAGATCGGAGTGCCTGAACCGTTGGGCCGGGTGGCGGGTTTGCGCGGCGGATGTGTGCCGATCCATTCGATGTAGTTCTGGCGCATCTGATCCATGTGGTGCGGGATGTGGCGCTCCTGCCGCTCGATCCACAGTTCCAGGCTGATGCGGCCTTCTTTGGGGTACTCGACCGTATGCGACCAGATCGGTTCCGGGACAGAGACAAGAAGCTGATAGGTCATCTTGCGCAGGCGGCGGATGATTTCCAGGGCTTCGCGCGTGCTCTGGTGAAAATAGCCCAAGTTTCCGGCCCAGCGAGCGGGATCGAATTCGGCCACTTCGAGGCCCGGCTCCGCGATCAAGTGCCTGCAACGCACGTAGGAGCTTGCTTCGCTATCGGCCAGGTGAAGAATAACTTCGTGGATGCTCCAGCGTTCGGGTGCAGGTTTATAGAGCCACATTTTTTTGGGGAGCTGGCGCAAACTGGCGGAAAGCAAAGCGGGGGCGCGTCCGAAGGACTCAAGCATTTTTCGGCGATCATCGCGTGTCATGCGAGCCACCACCCCAATGTCGAGTTTAGACGTGCGATCCGTGTTTTCGCTTCGCTGCATAAACAAATAAACGTAGGAAAGCGGTCGAATGTCCATTCAGAATTTGCGCGCTCCGGAATTTGATGCGGCACCTCGGTGATTCTAGGTACCTGCGGATGCTTTACCAACAGCCAATTTGGCCAGAAGGGATAGCAGACCTTTCCGCATGGAGTCTCCGAATTTTCGGATGGGCTGCGTACGTTTCGCGGAAGAGCTGTAAGACGTTTAGATCGAGCGATCCGTGGAGGAATGGGCGGTTGCGGGGGGCCCGGAGGTGCGGCGCGTGTGCCAATATGCGCGCAGATCGCCTACCAGGTAGAGCGAACCCGTGGCAAATACTGCGTCTTCTGGCCCGGCCATTGCGATGGCGCGTTCGAGCGCCTCGGTGGGGTTGCGAACGACCGATGACTTGCGGGCCAGGTGCGCAGTCATCTCCGCCAGAAGCGGCGCGGAAATGGCGCGGGGCTGCAGCGGCTCGGTGAGAATCACCGAATCGGCGGCAGGGAAGAGCACGCCTGCGATTTCGTCCACAGCTTTATCGCGCACGGCGCCATAGACCAGAAATATGCGGCGGCCCGCGAAATTGTCCTTCCAGAATTGCAGCAGCTCTTTCGCGCCGGAGGGATTGTGCGTGCCGTCAAGATAGACGCTAGGACGCTCGGCGAGCCGCTCGAGGCGTCCGGGCCAGCGAGCGGCGCGAATGCCGCGCTCGATTACTTCCGTCGAGATCGCGAAACTCCGCTCGTTCACGAGCTCGGCGGCCGTGGCGGCGGCGAGTGCGTTGCGGACCTGAAAGCGGCCGGCGAGAGGCGGCTCGATGGCGAGTTTTGTGGACGAACCAGTGGAAGAGGCGATTGCGCGGTAGCAGCCATTTGACGCCCCTTTGATTTCGACCTTCCACGCCGCATCGATCTCGACGAGGGGCGCGTTCATCTGGCTCGCACGCTGTGCGATCACCGTTCGTGCCTCGGGCCTTTCCGCCGACGTTACGACCGGCACGCCGGGCTTGATGATTCCCGCTTTTTCGCCGGCGATTTCCGTAATGGAATGGCCGAGGAAATTTTCGTGATCGAAATCGATCGAGGTGATAACGGCGACCTCGGGCTGGACGATGTTGGTCGAATCGAGCCGGCCGCCGAGGCCCACTTCGTAGATTGCGAACTGCACACGCGCTTCAGCGAAGGCCACGAAGGCGAGCGCGGTGACGCACTCGAAATAGGTCGGATGGGCCTCGAGTTTGCCGTCGGCGAGCAGGCCTTCGATCGTGGAATGAACCCGCGTCCAGGCCGCAGCGAACTTTTCATCCGAGATGTCCTGGCCATCGATGCGAACGCGCTCGTTGATGCGCTCAAGGTGCGGTGACGTATAGAGCCCGGTGCGCCGGCCGGCGGTGCGGAGGATCGATTCGAGCATCGCCGCGGTCGAGCCCTTGCCGTTGGTCCCGGCGACGTGCACGCACGGAATTGTGAGATGGGGATTTCCGAGAGCCTCGGCAAGGGCGGCAATATTGGAGAGGCCGAATTTCTGCACGCGAGCCTGCTGGGGCGAGGCCAGCTCGCGCCCCAGCGCCATCAGCGCGTGGACGGATTCTCTGTAGTTCATGAATCGAGGAAAAAGCCGAGGGCCTGCGCGATGTAGGGCTTCAATTCCTTGCGCGCAACGATGGCGTCAAGGAAGCCGTGCTCGAGCAGGAATTCGGCGCGCTGAAATCCTTCCGGCAGCTTCTGGCGAATGGTCTGCTCGATCACACGCGGGCCGGCAAAGCCGATCATCGCGCCCGGCTCTGCGATATTTAGATCGCCGAGCATCGCGTAGCTGGCCGTGACGCCGCCGGTGGTGGGATCGGTGAGCACGGAGATGAATGGGACGCGGGCTTCGTCGAGTCTGGCTAGCGCGGCGGAAACCTTTGCGAGCTGCATCAGGCTGACGGCGCCTTCCATCATGCGCGCGCCGGCCGAGCAGGAAACGATGATCAGGGGCTGGCGCTGGGCGAGCGAGCGTTCGATCGCGCGCGCCACTTTTTCGCCGACCACCGCGCCCATCGAGCCGCCGATGAATCCAAATTCCATCGAGCAACAGGTGACCGTGCGGCCGCCGAGCTTTCCTTCGGCGGTGATGATGGCGTCCTTCATGCCGAGCTTCTGTTCGGCTTCCTGGAGGCGCTGGGCGTAGGGCTTCAGGTCGGTGAAACGCAGCGGGTCGGTGGAGGTCAGGTCCGCGTCGAATTCGGTCCAGGGTTCCTCATCGAGCAGCAGATCGATCCTGCGGCGGGCGCCCAAGCGAAAATGATGCTCGCACTTGGGGCAAACTTCCCAGTTCGATTCGATGTCTTTTTTCCAGATGATCGCGCGGCAGGAATTGCATTTCGTCCACAGGCCTTCGGTGCGGACGCGGCGTTCGTCGACCGGCGTGGGATTCTCAATTTTGCTTTTTTCTCGTTTGAACCAGGACATGGCGAAGTCAGTTTAGATTCGAGAAATCAGAGTCAAAAGTTCCAAGCAAAGGCCGCGGCTCTTAATAGTCAATTCCACGCTGCGCGAGAATTCCCTTCACGTAGGGATGCTTTACTTCTTTCATCTCCGTCACCAAGTCGGCGGCTTCAACCAGCTTCGGGTGCGCGTTGCGGCCCGTGCAGATTACGTGCACGCGTTCCGGGCGCTTCGCCAACGCTTCGACTACCTTTTCCGGGTCGAGCATCCTGTAGCTGATCACGTAATTGATTTCGTCGAGCACGACAAGATCGTAGTGTTCGCTGTAAATCTGCTCGCGGCCGAATTCCCAGGCTTCCTCGCACATACGGAGGTCTTCGGGATCGGTTTCCGCTCCGCCGACCTTCACAAATCCGCGGCCCATGGGGCGAATCACGAACATATCGTCACCGAGCATTTTCGCCGCGTCGAGCTCGCCATAGTGCCATGAGCCTTTGATGAACTGCACCATCAGAACACGCAGGCCTTGGCCCACGGCGCGAAACGAGGTGCCGAGAGCGCAGGTCGTCTTGCCCTTGCCGGGTCCGGTGTAAACGATCAGCAGCCCTTTGCCTTCCGGCATTCGCCTCCGCCCCGCGACGGCCGATTCTCATAGTGGCCGCAGCAGCTTGAAACGTCAAGCCAGTGCGCGCCGTTTACTTCGGATACGGATGACCGGCTAGAATGGCGAAGGCGCGGTAGATTTGCTCGGCGAGCACGACGCGAGCAAATTCGTGGGGCATGGTGAAACTCGAGAGCGAGATGCGCTGTGTTGCTAGCGAGCGCAGTTCGATGGGGAAGCCTTCGGCGTCGCCGCACAGGAAGACGATTTCGCGGGCGGCGTGGTCGCGCAGGCCGCCGAGCCAGCGGGCGAATTGCTGCGAGGTGAATTGATTGCCGCCGGCGTCGACGAGGACGAGCGTGGCGCCCGGTTCCATCTTCAGCTTGCGCAGTGCGGCGGGCGAGGCTTCGCGGATTTCGGTGACGGCGATTTCGGCGTAGCGGCCGATGCGCTTGACGTAATCGTCGAACAGCACGCGAATCTCTTCGCGGCGCGTCTTGCCCAGCATCACGAGGCGTATTTTCATAAGGAGTACCGCCTTGGCTTGTGGCGCTGTTCACAACAGCTCGTATTTCTTACGTTTTTCGAGCAGGGTCTTGCGGCTGATGCCGAGGATTTCGGCGGCGCGGCCGATTTTGTAGTGGGTAGCTTCGAGCGTAGCGCGGATCGCGTCGCGTTCGATGTCGTCGAGGGAGCGGAGTGCGGCCGCGGAACCGCCCGCGCCGCCGGCGGTTCGCACGAGCTCCGGGAAATCGGTGCCGGTCAGCAGGAGTTCCTGGCCGAAAACCAATCCGTGTTCAATGGCGTTTTTGAGTTCGCGAACGTTTCCGGGCCACACGTAAAGTTCGAGCGTGCGCTGCGCGGCAGGATCGAGCGTAGTGCCGGACTTTCCGTGGACAGGGCCGAGGCGTTCGAGAAAATGTGCGGCGAGCGGCGCAATGTCCGCAGGACGCTCGCGCAGCGGCGGCACGGGAATCGCCAGCACGTTGAGCCGGAAAAAAAGATCCTCCCGGAAACGGCCGGCGGAAACGGCGCGCGGCAAATCGGTGTTGGTAAGCGCCATTAGCCGCGCCTCCATGCGCAGCGTTTCCGTGCTGCCGAGGCGCTCGAAGGTTCGCTCCTCAAGCACGCGCAGAAGCTTCGCCTGCATTCCAGGCGCGAGCGCGGCCACTTCGTCGAGAACGATGGTGCCGCCCTGCGCCATTTCCAGGCGCCCGGGCTTGCGCGCCACGGCGCCGGTGAACGCGCCGCGCTCGTGGCCGAAAAGCTCGGACTCGACAAGCTCCGATGGAAGACTGGCGCAATCGATTTTCAGGAACGGGGCGTCGCGACGCGGGCCCTGGTGATGAATCCAGCGCGCGAGCTGATCTTTACCCGTGCCGCTCTCGCCAGTGATCAGCAGCGTGGTCGCGGTTTCGGCGAGCTTTGCTGCGATTTCGAGCACCCGCAGGGAGGCCGGGTCGGCCGCTACCCACGCGATCGTCGCCGCGCTCATGCTTGGGTCGCGCCGTCTTCGGATTCGCCGTCCGATCGCGCGGGCCGCTCGGGCGCGGGGAAGTCGACGCGCTCGGAGGTGCGCCACAGTCGCTCGAGATCGTAATACTGCCGTGCACGGTCGCTGAAAATGTGGACGACGAAGCTGCCGTAATCGAGTAGGACCCACTCCGCACCGACCTTGCCTTCGCGATGTGCGAGGCGCACGTGTTCCTTGTCGAGGCGCTCTTCGACCGCGTCGCTGATGGCGCGCAGCTGGGGCGTGCTCTGGCCAGAACAGAGTATGAAATATTCCGCGAATGCGCCGGTCAGCTTCAAGACCGTGATATCCACGGCCTGCTTTTCCTGAGCCGCTTCGACGGCCCAGAGGATTTCCGGGCGAAGAGTGTCTTTTGTCACCGGTAGAGGGCCTGACCGAGAATGTATTCTTCCACGCGTGCGGGCACAAGCCCGTGGATGGTTTGCTTGCGCTCGAGGCGCTGGCGAATTTCGGTGGAGGAGACGTGGCTTGCGACCGTGGTCAGCAAGTGAACCTCTGATTTACGCAGGACGATCTTGTTGCCGTCGGGCGTGGGGGCCGAGCGGCCGAATTTTTCCGGCGGGATGACGAGCCGCAGTGCGTCGAGGCGAAAACCCGGGCGGCTGGCGATGATGAAATCACAGGAATCGAGCAGCGATTCGTAATTCTTCCAAGTCGGTATCTCGAGGAACTGGTCGGCGCCGAGCATGAAATAGAGATGATCGTCGGGATGCTCGCGGTGAAATCTGCGCACGGTGTCGATGGTGTAAAAAACGTGCGATCCGAAGCCGGGCGTGGGTGCTTCGGCGAGCGATGGGACGAACGACGCATGATCGGCGCAAGCGAGCGCCACCATGGCGTAGCGGTGGACGAAGGGCTTCAGCTCGCGCTGCGATTTATGGGGCGGGCGCGACGAGGGAATGAAATAGATCGCGTCGAGATGAAACCGCCGCTGTGCTGCCTGCGCGACACTGATATGGCCGGCGTGAACGGGATCGAACGTGCCGCCGAACAGCGCAACCGAACGCCGATGAGCCCCGCCGGACAGCCGGTGCGCGGCCTGGGACGTCAACGCTCCTCCCGGTAGGGCGCGGCGGCATCATTTTCGTCGGCGTGCTCGTCGATAGGGTCCCGGGCGTCGGGCGGCGATGCATAGGGCGCCTCGGAAGCGGCGGGAGCCTGAGCGGGCTCGCGTTTCGGAATGCGATCGAGCGCATCGGCCATGGCGCGGACGACTTCGACGATTCCTTGGCCGCTGGCGGATGAAATCGCGTGGAATTCCAATGCCCGTGTCTCGCAGAAGGCGCGCAATTCGTCAAGACGCGTGCGATCGGTGGTGGCGTCAAGCTTCGTGGCCAGCACGATCATCGGCTCCTCGGCCAGCGTGGGACTGAATGCGGCCAACTCGCGCATGATAATTTCGAAATCCTCCACTGGGTCGCGGTCGTTCGCATCGCTGGTATCCACGAGATGTGCGATCAGCCGCGTGCGTTCCACGTGTTTCAGAAAACGAATGCCGAGGCCCACGCCTTCGTGCGCACCCTCGATCAAACCCGGCAGATCGGCAACAACAAATGTTCGCTCCTGACCGGGCGCGGCGTCGGGATCGGCATTTACCACGCCTAGGTGAGGCTCGAGCGTAGTGAAAGGATACGCGGCGATCTTCGGACGCGCCGCGGAGATGCGTGAAATAAACGTGGATTTCCCGGCGTTGGGGAACCCGACCAGGCCGACATCGGCCAGCAATTTCAGCTCGAGCCGCAGATGGCGTTCCTGGCCGGGTTGACCGTCGTCATGTTCGCGCGGCGCCTGGTGCCAGGGCTTCACGAACGACGGATGCCCGTTCCCGCGACCACCTCGGCCTCCGCGCGCGGCCAGCACGCGCTGGCCCGGCGACGCCAGATCGAAAAGCTGCGCGCCCGTGTCGTGGTCGAAAACGACGGTGCCGACCGGAACCTTCAGGATGGTGTCCGCGCCGGACTTGCCGTGGCAGTCGGACCCTTCACCGTGGCGGCCGCGGTCGGCGCGAAATTCGCGATTGTAGCGATAGCGCAGCAGCGTGTTGTCATTGGGATTCGCTTCGAGGTAGACGTCTCCGCCGTTGCCGCCATCGCCGCCCGAAGGGCCGCCGCGCGGGACGTACTTCTCCCTGCGGAACGCGACGCAGCCATTGCCTCCGTCACCGCCCTTCACCGAAATTTTGGCTTCGTCAACAAACATGGGACACCCAACTCGAGAGGGTACACGAATCGAGCTTGCGCTGCGATGCGGGAGTGAAGCAAAGATGGATTGCGCCAGGAATCGGGCGGCAACTCATGCCAACGGTTCGCGCAAACAGGTCACGCATACCGGTGTGCGATGCGAAAGAAACCGTTAGTTTGCAGCGGCCTCGGCCGGCGTCTTGGCGGCGCGCGAGGCGGCGTCTTCCGCCGTGAGGACGCTGATGAAGCGGCCTTTGCCGCCCTTGTCCTCAAACAACACGACGCCGTCGATCAGCGCGAAAAGCGAATCGTCCTTGGCGCGCGCGACGTTCTTGCCGGGTTTGTAGCGCGTGCCGCGCTGGCGGATCAGGATGCTGCCGCCGCTGACGGCCTGGCCGCCGAAACGCTTCACGCCGAGCCGCTGGCCGTGGGAATCGCGTCCGTTTGTAGATGAACCGCCGCCCTTTTTATGTGCCATGAGAACCTCGAAGAAGCGCCCGCTGCGGGCCGCCCCGGAAAATTTGCACTATGAAAGTTGAATGTCGACTTCGACGGACGTGAGTCCCTGCCGGTGGCCGGTCTGGATCTTGTACTGCCCGCCAGTCTTGTACTTCAGCACCTTGAGCTTGGGACCGCGCGTGTGCTTCACGATTTTGCCGGTGACCTTGGCCTTTGAGGCCGCGGCGCCCAGAATCTTCTTGTCGTCCGTGCGAACGGCGACCACGTCGTCAAACGTCACTTTGCCGCCGACTTTTCCCTCCAGGCGCTCGACTTCGATCGTCTCGCCCGGCGCGACGCGGTACTGCTTTCCCCCACTGCGAATTACGGCGTACATGCTGCCTCCCAACCCAGTTTTGCAGACGGTGAGTCTACCGACCCGTGGCAGTTTTCGCCAACGAGACGAGCGGAAACTCGTGTGGGCGTCCTGCGAGGATTACGCAACGATTTTACCGGAGAGCCGGAAATTCCGCAAGTCCTGCGGGGTCAAGGTGTCAAGGCGAAATCGCCGATGGTAGGCCGGCCGCCTGAATGCCGAAAAGCCGCCCGTCGGGAGATGGGCGATCCCGGCAGGGGCTAGCAGCAGCGCGAGATGGTGGAATAGCGGCGGCGCAGCGATTCCCGGTAGAACTCGGCGCGGGTGAGCGATTGCTTACCCTCCGTCGTCCGTACTGCGTGGCGCAGGTAGTTGTCGTACGCGGCGTCGCCGGTTACCTGGCGCAGCCAAGACCAAGCGCGTTTCAGCAGGCCCGCATTGCTCCTCCTCGCTGTCATGGTCATTCCTGCGACGGCTCGGATTTCGGCACGCTCACATTGTCATGCGGCTGCCAGAGCGCGATAGCCATGGCGGTGTTCTTCGGAAAATTGACGTCGTGGCCGCGTGCGATGAAATTGCCGTAGATCGAGCGCGTCGCTCCGAAGGCGCCCATTGCCATACCGAATGGCTGCGAATGAATGGCGAGACCCAGCGCGATGCCGATCAATTTGTATCCCCCCGCGGCGCCGGCGGTGCGCGGACCCGTTTCGCCGAAGCTGTCGCCCAGAAATGAGGCGCCTCCCAGGCCCACTGCCATAGCGGTCGTCAGATAACGCGTGGGAGGCGCCGTGGCGCGCGCGCCGCCCTCGGAATCGAGCTTCACGTTGTCGCGCTTCTCGGACTCGACTCCTTCGAGGCTCGCCGCGATTTTTTCCTGGACGCCGTCGGGCAGACTCAGTCCGCGGAACACGATTCGCAATTGCCCGTTGCGTCCGGGATGGTGCGCCGGCTGCGCCTGCAGTACCGTGCCTTCGATCCGGCTGCCCTGCGGCAGCACGAGCCGGTTGCCGTCGAATAGTGGCCGCGTGAGCACCGCTTCGACAGGATCGCCCGGATGCGATGTGGCGGAACTGAGCGGGGTCATCAAGCGCGCCTGGATCACGCTGCCGTTCGGAGGCGGTGCGCCGATCGAAGAAGCCACGCCCTGCGTCAGCGGTTCGCTGCCGAAATCCAGAGGGTGGTCGAGTTCGGCGAAATAAACCGTGCCGGCCTGAATGTATTGCGGGTGAACCGGGAGCTGCGATTCCGCATAGCGTTCGGCCCGGCGCATCTTGCCCGGCTGGTCGGCCTGCTTCAGTGCGTCGTTCCATTCCTGCTTGGCCTCTTGCTTGGCTTGCTTCACTTTTTCAGTGACTGCGTCGTGCGAGCCGCCCTTGTCGCCCGCCGCAGCGACGAACTCGATGGGTTGCCCCGACCCGGGGGTGACCAGCGTGCGCATGGGAATGCGCTGGTCGCCGGAAAGCACGATGTGGTCGAATTCAACCTCGACATGCCGCTCGGGGCTGAAGTCTGCGTCCAGCGCGGCGGCCGTGCGCTTGGCCGCTGACGGGTCCTCGATCTGTGTAACGCGTCCGGTGACGGTTGCGCCAACCGGAATTACCAGCTTGTCGAACGCGTAGATCGGCTCGAGAAGGCGCGCGTGAATCGGCTGGCCCACATGCTCCAGGCGAACGTCGTGGTCAATCGCCACTACGAGTGCGGTGCCCTTCGGCACAGCCAGAGATACAAATGGACGCGCAAGATCGACCTGCTCCGGGCGCCACGTGGGCGACGGATCGAGCGCAGCGGGACTATCGGCGGCCGCGGCAGCGGGCACCGGGGCCGGCGTTGTCTGATCTTGGGCCAGCGTGCCGCCGGCGCAAATGCTCAACAGGAGCAGTGCCTGGATTCCGCGTCGAACGAACATGGTGATTCTCCTTGCCGCAACGGACGCTTACTCGCGTCCGGAAGTTGTGCCAGGGTACCGGGAGGGGTCGCGCCGGTTCATTCTAGTCCCCTTCGGCCCATCCCGTCGCCACATAATTCGATTCGTGCAGGGTGGCGGGCCGACTACCGCGCAGGACGCCCATCCATTCGGCGATTGCTTCAAGCAGCAGTACGAGCACCATGGCAGCAAGCAGGGCCGTGACCGCTGCGTCAAGCCGGGCATTGAAAATCAGACGGTGCGTGTCGGCGAGTCGCGCGGCGGGGATTGCGCCGGCCGAAATCTGCGCCCCAAGTGCGCCGGCCTGCGCGAGAAATCCGAGCGCCGGGCTGGGGCTGAAAATCTTCTGGTAGCTCGCCGTCATGGTGACGCTCACGAGCCAGGCCATGGGGACGAGCGTTATGCAGATCCATCGCGCGCGCCCCATTTTCAGCAGAACCGTCGTGGCGACGACGAGCGCGACAGCGGCTAGGAGCTGATTCGCGATCCCGAAAAGCGGCCAGAGCGAATTGATCCCGCCGAGCGGGTCCTGGACGCCCTGCCACAGAAAGTATCCCCACGCTGCTACCATTGCCGCGCTAGCGAGCACGCTCGCGATCGTCGAGCTCGACCGCGCCAGCGGCTTCCAGGCGTGCCCGGCGAGATCCTGCACCATGAAGCGCCCGACGCGAGTGCCTGCATCGAGTGTGGTGAGGATAAAAAGCGCCTCGAACATGATCGCGAAGTGATACCAGATGCTCAGCAGGCGGTCGCCGCCGATCGTTCCGCTGAAAATCTGCGCCATGCCGACGGCGAGCGACGGCGCGCCGCCGGTGCGGTCAAGCAGCGTGCGCTCGCCCACGCGCTGCGCCAGCCTCGCAATCGTCTGGGGATCGAGTGCGTAGCCCCACGAGCTGATGGTTTTGGCCGCCCCGTCGGCCGTCCTGCCCACGATTCCGGCCGGGCTGTTGATCGCGAAATAAACACCCGGTTGGAGCGCGCACGCCGCGATCATGGCCATCACTCCCACGAACGATTCCATCAGCATGGAGCCGTAGCCGACGATGCGCGCGTGGCTTTCGCGCAGGATCATCTTGGGAGTGGTGCCGGACGCGATGAGGGCATGAAATCCGCTCACCGCGCCGCATGCGATGGTGATGAAGCAGAACGGGAAAATCTTCCCGGCGAAGACCGGCCCGGTGCCGTCTGTGAATCGCGTCAGGGCGGGCATTTGGAGCGTGGGCCGCACCACCAGCACTCCGACGGCGAGCGCGAATATCGCCGCGACCTTTATGAAGGCGCTCAGGTAGTCGCGCGGAGCCAGCAGCAGCCAGACGGGGAGCGTGGAAGCCGCGAATCCGTAGACGATGATGGCGATCGCGAGCGCCGGGCCCGAAAACGTGAATGCGTGCGACCAAGTTGCCGACGCGTTCACCCATTGGCCGGCTACCACCGCGACCCCGACCAGCGCGATACCCCCAAACGACGCCTCGAGCACGCGTCCGGGCCGCACGAATCGCAGGTAGATTCCCATCAGCAGCGCGATGGGAATCGTCATTGCCAGCGTGAACGTGCCCCAGGGCGAATCTCTCAGCGCCTTTACGACCACCAGCGCGATCACCGCCAGCAGAATCACCATGATTGCCAGCACGGCGAGACCTGCGATGGTGCCGCCCCGTTTGGACACTTCCTCGCGCGCGATCTGCCCCAGGGATTTCCCGTCGCGCCGCATCGAGCAGAACAGAATCGTGAAATCTTGCACGCAGCCGCCCAGCGCCGCGCCGACAATCAGCCAGAGCGTCCCCGGCAGGTAGCCGAACTGCGCCGCGAGCGTGGGCCCGACCAGCGGTCCCGGGCCGGCGATGGCCGCGAAATGATGGCCCAGCAGCACCCATTTGTTCGTGGGGACAAAATCACGGCCGTCCTCCAGGCGCTCGGCGGGAGTGGCGCGCGTGTCGTCCAGCGCGAAAATCTTCGCGGCAATGAACGCGGAATAAAACCGGTAGGCGACCAGATACGTACACAGCGCGGCGACGACGAACCAGACGGCGTTGAGCGGCTCGCGGCGTTCAAAGGCAATCGCCGCCAGCGCACCGGCACCAGCCAGCGCGACGCCAGTCCAAACCACAATTTTCAGGATTCGCTTCACTGTGGGCTAGAGATAGACGAAGTGGCTGCGGAATTCGGTTTCGGTCAAATGCGCCACGGGCGCCGCGGCGCGCAGACCCACGGGGGGATCATATGGCAGCGCGCGGCCGGTTGTGTCGAGATAGGGCTGGTCCATGTGGATGGAAACAACGGCTGTCTGCCCACGGGGCAGCGCGGCGCACATCTTCGCCGGCATGGCCGCCAGCGCCGCGCCGACCGCCAGCTTCGCCACGAATTCGCGCCGCGTCAGCATGTCATCTCGCGCCTCACGCGAACGGCAACTCGGATTCTTCGACCCACCGGCCGTGCACCTGTGCGGTGGCGCGGAACGGCAAAATTACGCGGGCCACGTCCCCTTCTTCGAGCCGCTGCGCGTCGGCGATGATCAACTCGGAACGCATTTCCGCGAAATTGTTTGCGACGCCCAGGATGTAGCCTTCGCCTTCGGCGCCCCTCTTGCGCGGCACGAAACAGACCTCCGACAAGCTGTGCGTCGGGCCGGCGAAATACGAATTCATCTTGCCTGTGACGAGATCGAACCGGCCGTAGCAGTTGTTCACCCGCCCGCCAAGGTTCCCGGCTTTCCATTCCTCGAACGGTCGCGCCTTGTCCGCATACGCGGTGAATGCGTAACGGTAGCGCTGCGTCAGGTAGCGGTCATCGACGCGGCCCAGATCGCTGACGTTCATCTCGAAAAGCTTGTCCTCCGTGAATCCGTCGTCTTTCGAGTTCAGATCGAAGGTTTGGCGGCGAATATACGCGCGCGCTTTCGTCGGGTCCCACGGCGAGCCGTCGATCGGCGGGAAAAACGGAAACGGATTTGAATCGTAGATGGGCGCTTCGAAAATCACTTTATTGCCTTCCTCGCGCGCGTTGAGCGTGTGCACAGTGGCGCGCGACGGCCCCTTGAACCAGCGAATGTCCTTGGCCTCGCCGTCGCGGGGCACGATCGCGACCATCGCGGGCTTCGCATCGTCCCAACCCCAGTGGACTTTGCCCGCTTTCAGCATTTCCATATTCGAGACGAACCCGAAAATCGGAATGATCACGTATTTTTGCGTGATGCTGATGTCGTGCACCATGGAAACGTACGGCACCTTGAAGCGCAGCTCGCGCGTGACCTCGCCTTTTTTGTTGATGGTGTAGAGAAACACGTCGTTCGTTTCGAGGCCTTCGGCTTCGTAGCCGTAGCAGATCATTTCGCCGGTTGCGGGATCGACTTTCGGATGCGCGGTGAAAGTCAGGCTTCTGTATTTGCCGTGAAAATTGTAGGGGCCGATCGTTTCAAGCGTGTTGCAGTCGATCTCGTACGGCAGGCTGTCTTCTTTCAACGTGAAAAGCTTCCCGGCAAACGCCAGCGGCGTGGTGTTCTGCACCGAGCGATCGAGGCCGGCAACACTCGGATCGTCGGTGAAGGGATTTCGATACTTGCCGAACAGCTGTTTTCTCGCGGCGCGATCGGCCTTGAAGCGCGGCGTTTTCACCCAGCGGCCCTTGTAATCGACCACGCCATCCTTGAAGCGGAACCGATTGATGTAGCCGTCCATATTGAACGGCGAATCGTCCTGGAATTTCGGCGGGTAGAACCAGTCGCCGCCCAGGCGCACGAACGCGCCGTTCAAATCGGACGGAACCTTGCCGATCACTTCGCAGTCGTAAACATCTGCCTCGAAGCGCGTCGGCGCGAAAAATCCCTTCATCGTCGGCTGGTTTGAGAAATCAACCATGACTCGTCTCCCTTGCGATCGCTAATAGCCACGCTGGTACCATGGCGAAGGCATGTGATACGGCACGGTGATGAACACGGCCTCCGCGTGCCGGATCTTGCCGTCCCGCATTTTGAACATTTCGAGAATACAAAATGAATGGGGCGATTTCATCGGCGAATCGTGGACCACGCCGTCCGTCGTCGTGTAGTGGTCGAGCTTGCCGGCATGGTCGATGAAACCGCCGGCCAGCACGAGTCCTTTTTCTTCGTCCACCAGCGGAAAGCGGCGGGCGCGCAGCTCGTTGTCCCAGCGGTAATTGCCGAGTTTGAATCCCTGCTCGCAGGAAATTTTTCCGTAGGCCGAAAGATTCAAATTCGGGTCTTGCGCCGAGCCGGGATGGGGATCGTTCGCGGTCCAGACACCGTTCTCGCGCCGACTGCAGTCGTCGGCGAACTGCGTAAAAATCTGCCCGTCGTTCAGCTCCAAGGTGTTGAAATAGCCGTCGGCCAGCGCGATCAACCGTGCGCGCGGGCGCCGGCGATCGGCCGGTACATCTTCGGAAATCACCGGGACGGGCTCGAGCGTATCCGGATTGCCGAACGGACCCGGGCCGTAGCCCTTGCGGTCAACGATCGTTTCGACCTCGGAGATGTTCCCGTCGTCGATCTTCAGGCGCATCGCGAAAAAGGACTTGAGGCCGCGCTCGTCGATTACGCCGTAATACGCCGCCTGGCCCGTTTCGGGATCGGCCGCGCGCAAGTCCTCCGCGCCGAGGGCGCTGATCGTGCCCCACAGTCCCCAGCCGACCCGCAATTCGACGTTGTTTTCGGTGAATTTCACGTGCGCCGCCCAGGGCAGCCGCGTTGGATCTCTGGCCAACAGCGCAGCCAAGTATTGATCGACAAAGCCGTACAGGCACGCGCGATTGCAGGCCGGCGGGATGGCTCCCATTTGCGCGGATTCATCCGCGCGGACTGCATTCGGCGCGAATGCGTAGGAGAGAAGAACGGCGGCAGCGGCAACGAAAGACAGTGCCCAAACCCTTGCTCGCATCACTCGAATCCCCCGATTCGTGCGCGCTTCCTGCGAATCTCAGGGTGAATCCTAGCAGAGGTGAGAGACGGTAGGGTAGCGATTCGTTTTCGGCGTAACGTGAAGGATCGGAGCTAGCGGCAGCCGCAGGCGCCGCCGCAGCATCCGCCGCCCGACGAACTTGAGGAGGAAGAGGACCCGCCGGACGTCTTTGCGCCATTCCCGTGCGCGGCGAACACCGAAAGCTGCATCGTGCTCTTCGTGCTAGAGCATTTCGGGCACGTCACTTCCGTGCTTCCGTTCAGCACGATGCGCTCGTATTCCGCGCCGCAATCGTCGCAAACGTATTCATAAATCGGCATCGACGCTTCCTCCGCAATCTAGAACGTTATTCTAGCGGAAACGATCCCCGCCAATCCAAGAACCATCAACAGGCCCCAGCCCGCTAGCGTGAGACGCGGCCAACCCTTGCCAGCGAGCGCCAGAAATGTGCCCAAAATCCACAGCCCCACGCTCACCCAGTTGGCGATCAGCACGATCCCGCGCGTCGCCTCCACCGTTTGCAGCATGTACCAACAGCTGGTGACAAAAACCATCGTCGCAAACACCGCTGCCACCAGGCCGCACTGGAACGCCACGCGGCGCCAGCGCGCGATTTCCGGCAACTGATTGCCGATCCATGTGCTCCATGCGAAGAAGAGGCAAATCGCCGCAGGGAGGAAAAAACCGGCTAACAGCAGCGAATTGTTCAGCGCCGACATGATTCGATACTACCAAATCGTCGGTCGCATCGATTGTGCTCGACGCGATCTAGTCATGCCCGCCCGTAGAGCGCGCGAAATCTCCTGACCCACGGCGGCTCGGGTTCGACGTAGTCCTCCAGCGATTCTTCCGCAAGCCCCGCGCGCAGGAAGCCGTCGATCTCCGTGCGCGTCAGCGGCCACGGCGGTCCTTGTCCTTCGGGCTCATCCTCTGCCCGGCCTCGCGCGATCACCAGCAGCCTCCCGCCCGGTGCGACGAACTCCGCAATCATGGCAATCGCGCGCGCACGCAGGTTGCCGGTGAATGCCTGCACGGTGTAAACCTCCAGCACAAAATCGAACGCACGCAGCCAATCCGAAGGGGGATGGAACAGGTCCGCGACCAGGTAGTCGACTTTGGAATCGGGATAGCGCTTCTTGGTCGCGGCAATTGCGGTCGGCGAAATATCGAACGCGGTCGTGGCAAATCCCCAGGCCGCCAGCTGCTCGGAGTCGTCGCCCAGCCCGCTGCCGATCACGAGCGCACGTTTACGCGCCGTCTCGAGCGCATGCTTTCGCCAGAATTCCACGAGCCGCGGATTCGGCTCCATGTCCGCCCACGGAATCGCGGAATTGTCGCCACCAGCTTCGGCGTAAAGCGCTTCGAACCATCCAAGCGGATCGCCTTTTTGCGTGAATTCGGCGGCAAGGTCGCGTACGCGTGCGCGTTTGTCGGCCATGAGCCAATTCTACATCTCGCGGCAGGCGCGCAGAGAGCGAAGTCGTGTCGCTATTGGGATTCGGGCTTCCACGAGGCATCCGGGTTTGTCGCTCGCGCCGTGCCGATCTGGACTTGCCCTGTCAGGTACGCGAAGAAGCCTGCAAGCAGAGCGCAAACGACGACAAGCAGCGCGATCTTGCCCACACGCTCCCACCGACTCGGCCGAAATTCGCTCGCACCGATATTCGAAAGTCCCAGCCCGACGCGGCTTTTCATGTGTCCTCCTGCTAAAGAAACAGACACCGCCCGCCGGATTTTGTGTCCGCACAAGAAAACAGCCCCGGCCGAAGCCGGGGCTGTTCGTCCGTTCAGTTGATCTGGAGAAGAACTAGTCGCCAGCCACCGTCGCCGCTTCCGTCTGCGAAGCTGTAGCGCTATTGCCGTTCGCAGGCTCGGCCCGCTTTACGGTTGTGCCCGGAACCGCGGACAGAATCTCGTCCATCGTCCCGATCTGCATCAGAGGCTCGGACTTCTTCTTCAGCACAAGCTCCTCGTAAATCTTTCGCACCTTGGCCGCTTCCTCGAACGCTTTCTTGCGGCGAATGCGGTCTTCTTCGGCTGCGGTCAGAGGAATATCGTGCTCCAGGTGGCGCACGCGCGATGCATCGTCAGCATTGATCTTCAGCGAATGCTCGTAGTCACTCAACGCAACCACTTTGTTTTTCGCATAGATCTCATGCTTGCCGTGCTTTTTGTACCATTCGGCGACGGTCGCGTTCTTGTGCATGTTCTCGATAATCTGCCGCCAGCCCACGCCCGTGTTGTACGCGCAGAACGAAATTTCGCCCTTCTGCGTGGCGTAGGGGATGATGCACATTTCGGTGCGGCGGAAATCGTAATTGAAAAGATCCTGGAACCACATCCCCGCGATAAACAGGAAATTCCAGGGGTCTTCCCGGCGCCGCTTCATGGCGTCTTCGATGGTGCGCGTCGGATTCGTCTTCCCGTACTTCTTGTCCGAGTTCTTGGAAAGCGCCCAGGTCTTGTCGAACTTCATCCACAGGTCCTTCAGCCTCAAGCTTGGCGGCGCCTGGAACGGCTTGTAATTCTTCAGCAGCGCCATGGCCATCATGAAGTTCGAAAACTTCTTGCCGCGCGCCGCGTCCGTGATGGCCGTCACGTCTTTTGTCAGCGACGGTGCATCGAGGAAGCGCGGGACCGGAGCCCATTCCTTCGTTTCCTTGTTGATCATCAGCGCCGTGCCTACGCCGCAGTTCGGGTGGCAACCGCAGGAGAGCGAACCCCACTGCGAATCCGGGCCGTGCGACAGGTCCGAGAAACCAGCAAACGTCGCGATGTAGGAAATCGGGAACCAGTCGCGCGTCGGTTCGACTTTGCCGACCTGGTTGCTCACGTCTTGCGCCAGATGCGAAAGCGTGTAGCGCTGGCGAATGCGGCGCTCCGGCGTAATGTCCTCGTCGCGGCCGGTGAACGAAACCGGCTGGAATGATACGAATGAAATCTTCTTAGGGTTATCCATCGCGAACTTGACGATCGGGCCCACCTGATCGTTGTTCACGTTGTTGACGATCGTCGTCACCAGCACGATTTCGACTCCCGCTTCGTGCAAGTTCTCGATCGCGCGCAGTTTCACGTCAAACAGGTTGCCGACCTGCCGGTGGCTGTTCGCGTCGTTGCCGATGCCGTCGAATTGCAGGTAGGCGTAGCGCAGACCCGCCTCGAATGCCTTCTTCGCGAATTCCTTGCTCTTCGCGAACTCGATGCCGTTCGTCGCCGCCTGCACGCTGTTGTAACCCACCTTGCGCGCGTAGCGGACCGCGTCGAAGAAGTAGGGCGACATCGTGGGCTCGCCGCCCGAGAACTGAACCGACATTTGCCGGCGCGGCTTGATCTTCGTCGCGTTGTCCAGAATTTCCTGAATCTCTTCCCAGCTCAGCTCGTGGACATATCCAACCTGGTTTGCGTCCATGAAGCAGGGATCGCACATCATGTTGCAGCGGTTGGTCAGGTCGACGGTCAGCACCGACCCGCGCCCATGCCGCACCGTGCTCGAGCCGTGGTTGTGCAGCGTCTCGTCGTTGTGCGCCGGAATGTCGCGTCCCGGGAAATTACCCTCGATCCATTCCAGGAACTTCGAATCGATCGCCATCAGGTCTTCATACTTTCCGTGAATGGCGCACTCCTTCACCATCCAGACCTGTCCGTCGCGCTCGATGATCTGTGCCTTGATCTCGCCGACCTTCTCGTGAATCAGGTCGGTCCAATCCTTCTTGCCATCGATGATCGCCTCGCGCGCTTCCTTCACGCAGTCCGGGCACAGCGAGTCGGTCGTCCGCGGCCAGCCGAGCGTGGGCTTGGACTTTTCCCACGACTTCAGCAGCGGTTTGTCCGACCATTTCGGCGTAAACGACGGATTGGGATTGTGCTTGTTGAAATACTGAATCGTGTCGAAGGTCAGCCCTGCCGTCTTGCAGAGCGCCCAGTCAAAAGTCTTCCAAATTTGATTGCCTACTGTCTTCGGCATATGGATGCACCCCTCAGTTAGAATTCCCGAATCGCCTTAGAATGTACTTGGCCTGGATTTCGCCCGAGCCGCCTGGAAACTGAGACCCCTACGGATGCGCCCAGCACCCGTAAGCGGTTACGGTACCAGAGTTTGCGCCTAATCCAAGCCCCGGTCTAGCCCCATGCGCCCAAATGTACAAATAGGGGGTTAAACGGCAAAATACCGCCCCCAAGGGGCGCCTCCCTTAGTACCAAACGGACGGGATTTCAACAGGGGACCGTCTTGGCTTGGGGTCCGGCCGCCCTCGGCCGGCGCCCGGGGGGCTCTGTGGAGAGTCGCGCGGCTATTCCAGATTCAATGGGGTCCGAAGTACCCCGATCGCGAAATGCGCCAGCAACGGTGCCTCGTCATCGAGCTGAATCCACCGCAGCACGCAGTGGTCCTTCATGTACTGAGAAACCTTCGCCTCGTTGATGCCGAGATACTCCGCGAGCCGCCCTTTCAATCCAGACTCGGTCGAATATCCACCGCGGCTGCTGCGACTCTGTTTTGCCGATCGCCCTCCGCGTACCAGATTGCCCGCGCCGATGCGCAGCGTCTGGCACGCCTCCACGTAGTACGACGTGATCTGATCAGAATCGGAAAGCAAAAACACGCCGGGACCTGCGGGAGCATCGTCGCACTCGTCGAGCCGGTGTAAAGGACTCTGCACCAGCCGCCGCAACAGTGACTCGAGGTGCGCCATCCGCGAAGCCAGGGCTGGATCGCCACGCCCGTGCGCCGCGCGTTCAGACGGCAGCTGGGGAAGCGGCAATTCCGCGCGAGCGGGTCGCTCATACGCAACGGGCGCTGCCTCGGCCGCAGCAACTCGCTCCGGCACAGGGCGCTCGAATGCGGGAGCCACCACGTGCGGGATGGCCGGCCGCGCCGTCTGCGCCTCGCCGGACTGTGCGAAAGCTTGTGCAGGCAGTCCGTTCGCTGGAGCAACACCTTTGCGCCGCCGGCCTCTGCCGCCGCGTCGGCCACGGCGGCGTTTGCGCTTGCCCGCGGCGGAGCTGTCGCCGGCCGCAACCGGCGCGCCGGAAACTTCCGGTGCCGCGTCTTCTTCTTCGTCTGCTTCGGGAATCTCGCCGAGAGCTAGGGGCATTCGGTTGCCGTCGACCTCGTCGGCTTCATCGGCGCTTTCTGGTGGCTCTTTATCGTGTGAGTCCGCGGGCGATTCCGCCGCGGCGTGCGCGGTAGGTGCGCTCGAAACGATCGGAGCGGGAATTTCCATCCCCAACCGCGTCAGCGCTTCTTCCGCCTTCTTGCGCCAGTCCGCGCGCCGGAAACGCTGCGCCGCGATCGTGTACCATCGCCCGGCCTCTTCGCGGTGACCGGCTTTCTCTTCGATTGCGCCGATCTCCCACGCCACCATGCCGTCGCGCGTGCGCTGGAAAAGCTCGTTAAGTTTTGCCGGCGCGTCGGGGCTGTTCTTAGCCTTGCGAATGCGCGCCTGAATCTGACGCCAATCTGCCATGTCGCAACATTGTAGCAGGGTTCGGCAGTTGTAGGTGCATCCGCTGCTTCGGCCCCGAGGAACGTTTTCTGGGGCACGGCAGCCTTGCGCGTTCTCTGTGAACTCTGAGGTGAGGGCTGTTGCTTCTAACTCGGCTAGGATAAAATCACCATGCGCGTGCCCGGGGGAAACGTGAAACTCATTCGACCTATTTCGGTTGCCGCACTGTTCTTACTCTGTGTGCCGCATTCATTTGGCCAGGCCGCGTCGTCGTTCGAGCCGTTCGATCGTTGGTCGGCCGCCGTGGTCTCCGGCAATCAGGCATCGCTCGCGGCGCTCTACTCGAACAATCCTCCCGCACAAAATCAAACGCCCGCGGGCAAGACCGTTGATCCCAGCGAAGAGCCGATGTTCTGGTCCGCGCTCGCCTCCAAAGGCCTCAGCGATTTTGATCCCAAGATTCTGTCCATGACGCGCCCTCAGCCCGGTGAAGTCGCGCTCGTCCTGCGACTTGAGTTCAAGCTGAAATCATCTTCCGGCGCGCAGCCGTTCACTGTCGAAGGCACTCAAGTCTGGATTCAGGAAGGCAGCGCCTGGCGCATCGCCATGACCCAACGCAGCGGCCTGGACGCCAGCCCCACGTTCCGGCTGCCCGAGCCCGCTAAACCGAATACGGCGCTCTATCCGCCGCCGGAAGACGCGCAAAAGGAAATCGACACCGCGCTGGTTGCTGCCTCAAAAGACCGCAAGCGTGTGATTCTGGTATTCGGCGCGAACTGGTGCTACGACTGCCACGTTCTCGACACCACGTTCCGCTCGAAACAATTTGCCGCCACGGTAGCCGCAAATTATCACGTTGTGCATATCAACGTTGGCGACGAAGGCGATCAGAATCTCGATCTCGCCGAAAAATTCGGCGTGCCGCTGAAAGGCCACGTCCGCATCCCCAGCCTCGCCGTCCTCGATCCCGATGGCAAAGTGGTGTACGCGCAGAAAAACGGCGAATTCGACGACAGCGTCAAGCTCGCGCCCGCCGACGTAGCTGCCTTCCTGAAAAAATGGGCGCCGCCTCGCGCCTGATCGATTTCCGCTGCGAGTTGTTTGTAGGTCGTGGCCTTACCTGCTGAAACTCCATTCGCTTCCGTTCGCTCATTGATACAACTGGTAATTCACATTGAAACTAATTCCTCGGCTGTTCGTCTCAATAAGAGTAAGCTGCCACTTCAGTACTGCAATGTCCTCGGAGGCGCAAACATGATTCGCCGAAGCGTGTTGATTCTCCTGGCGCTCAGCACCTGTGCGGTCACGGCGTCCATCGGGCAGACGCAGAGGCCCATCACGAACGCGGACATCGTCAGCATGACCAAACAGGCCATCGATCCAACCCTGATCGTTAAGGACATTCAGTCCAGCGGCACGGACTTCGATACTTCGCCGCAAGCGCTAATCGATTTGAAAAACGCAGGTGTCGATAAATCCGTGATGGACGCGATGCTGACCGTGCAGGCCAGCAAACCCTCGGCCGCCATCGAAGCGGTTCGCAGCACTCCGACATCCGCCGGCGGCGCTGCCTTCGATTTGACCAAACCGCCTTGTGGCGAGAACGGATGCCTACTTCGAGAAGGCACGCAGGTCGAGCTCAAATTCGTCAACGCTTTAAGCTCGAAAACCGCGCACATCGGAGACACCGTGGAGTTTCAGCTCGACGACGACCTTACAGTCGGCGACGCGATCGTCGCCCCGAAGGGCGCTCACGCCCTGGCCACGGTCAACGACGCGAAAAAGTCCGGGATGATGGGCAGGCCCGGCGAGCTCAGCGTTCAAATACAATACCTGCTCGTCGGCAGCAACCACGTGCGCATTCGCGGCACGCAAGGCCGCGAGGGAGACAGCAAGACCGGGGCCGCAGTCGCGCTCACCGTCCTCTTCGGTCCCATCGGCCTCATCAAACACGGCAAGAACATTGTGATTCCGGCTGGAACGCCGCTCACGGCTTACGTCGATCAGGACGTCTGGCTCGCACCGCTTCATTCCTGAGAAGTGAGCCAGCTGGACTCGTTCTTCCTGGGTCCAAGTGAGCCTTCACCAAATTTTAACCATCGCGTAAAACACGGCCCTCTCCTCTGTGGGAATGTTTCGGTCGCCTGGGAGGGCAACACCGTGAAAAGAATTTCCGCGAAGAAATTTGGGATGCGCTGTGCGCTGTTTGTTGCCGTAGCCTCCGTGCTCGGCGCCGCAACGTTGGGAGGCACCGCCTACGCGAATAACGATGACGATCAATTCGGGCGATTGTTCGGATTTTTCCCCGATACTCTGGTGCTGAGCCGCAGCGTGTACGCCGGCACCCCATCCACTGTTATCGTCGGCGAAACCCTGCCGCCCGGCTGCGTCGCCGGCAATGTCTCCGTCCCGTCGGCAACCGCCGGAGGAAAACCCGCCAGCGTCGCGGTGGCCTGCGGCCTAGCCATGGCCGACGGAACTTACCCGGCGGTATTCAACAATGACGAATCGGACGGAAGTTTCGGCGTCACTTCGCCCATCTTTCTCGACAACATCACCACCTTCGGCTTCCGCCTGGGCACGCTTGCGATTCCGAGTGACCAGATCGTCACCAGCTTCAGCTCGAAATCCGAGCTCGCGCTGAATCTTTCCACCGACGGTAAGTCGCTCACGTTCATGGGCTACCGCGGCGGTCCCGGTTTCATCACCGGTCCGAACCAGCTCGACGTTTCAAACTCGAACACTCCGGGTGTAGTCGATCCGACGAATCCCGCGGTGGGGCAATACTACCGCTCGGTCGCGGAGGTCGATGCATTCGGCCGCCTCAGCATCACCGAAGGCAACGCTTACAGCGGCGATAACAGCCGGGCGGCAATCAAAGCGAATTCGCTCTACTACGCCGTCGGTAACGACAACAACGGCGGCCTTTCGAAATCGCAGCTCGGCACCACACAGGCCGGCGTGAACCTCGTCAACTCGACCGGAGCCGAGCTGCTGGTTCCGGGGCAGGCGCCACCCCTGCCGCCGAACATTGCGATGATCGGCCGGCTGGAATTCGGGACGGACAAGCCCGGCAAGGACACGAATTTCCGTGGCCTTACGATTTTCAATAACACGCTCTACGTCACCAAGGGGAGCGGCAGCAACGGCGTCAACACCGTCTATCAGGTCGGAAGCACGGGCTCACTTCCCACGGGCGACGCCACGACCCTTGCCTTGGTGCCGATCACAATTCTTCCCGGATTCCCCAGCACGAATGCCAGCACGACGACGGCATTCCCATTCGGCATCTTTTTCGCCAATGCCAACACGCTGTACGTCTGCGATGAAGGCGACGGGACGCTCGTGACGCCCCCCGTGAACGGCAACGTCGCCGACGCGCAAACGCTCGCCACCGCCGGCGTGCAAAAATGGAGCCTCGACGATGGCACTTGGTCCATGCTTTACGTGATCCAGAACGGCCTGGACCTCGGCGTGGCCTACAGCATCCCGAACTATCCAACCGCGCTGAATCCGGCGACCGACGGCTGCCGCAATCTCACCGGGAAGGTTCACCGCGATGGTACGGTGGAGCTCTACGTGGTCACGTCCACCGTCAGCACCAGCGGCGATCAGGGCGCGGACCCGAACAAGCTGTTGAAGGTGACCGACATCGTGAACGCCGCCTCCCTGCCAGCGGCGGGCAGCTCGGACAGCTATTTCCTCGATCGCTTCGTTACCATCCGCTCCGCGCAATTCGGAGAGGTGTTCCGCGGAATCGCTTTTGCGCCCTCCGTTTTTGGGCCGGACGACGACGCCCGCTAAACCAATCGCGGCATGCTGAACAGAAAAAGCCCCGGAACACGTTCGATCGTGTCCCGGGGCTTTTGTCATGCAAAGCTCGTAGGCTAGGATTTCAGAGCCGGAGGGCTTTCGTGACCGGAGCGCAAGACTATTTCCCAGCGTCGCCCAGATCCTGCAGCTTCTTCTCGTCGGTGGCTCGCAGCCCTTCCCTGAATTGCAGATTGTCCTTCGTGTCGCCCGGCAAGAGCTCCAGCGCTTTCTTCACGTTCAGAAGAGCCAGATCCTTTTGACCCGCCGCGATGTAGCCGTCAGAAAGGCTGTCGTACGTGTTGGGCGACTCCGGGAACGCTGCTACGTTGAGTTTGAAAATCTCGATCGCTTGCTTGGTTTCGCCCGCCTGCAAATGCTCGTATCCCATCGTGTTTACGACGCCTTCGGAAAAGGGCTCGACCTTCGGATTGTTTTTTCGCCATTCCGCCAGGGTCGCTGCCACTTGGGCGGGGCCGCCGGGTTCATCGATCAAATCCAGACGGCGCACCTGCTGCGGCACCAGGGCCTCTTTCTCGGCGGGTGCGTGGCCCGGAGTCTTGATCAGTGTCGTCACGTACCAATCCACAATCGCGCTCATCAGCTCCGGATGCTCGGGAAACATCTCCGCGCCGTGCTTGCCTGTGGCGTAGTGCGCGAATTTTTTCCCAGGGTTCGACGTGAGGCTGTAAAGCCATTCGATTGCCTCGACCGAACCGGGAAACTCATCATCGTCCGCCACCGAGAAAAACACTGGCGTGTTCGCCGCGCTGCGCAAATAACTGCGGCCGGCCAGATCCGTCGAACCGGAAAGCAGTACCAGCGACCGCACCTCCGGATGCCGCCGCGCGGTCTGAACGGAATTGTCCACGCCGCAGCTCGCGCCGCCCACGCCAATCGCATCGCGCGTTACGCCCGGCTGCGATTCCAGATACTTGATCGCCGTGTCGAAATCGCCCGGCCATTTTTCCTTCTCGACCGCCGCTTCCTGCGGCTGGGCCAGCGTGTCGTGCGGCGCTCCGCCGCTCTCGCCGAACCCGCGGTTATCCACAGTCAGGACGTTCATCCCCGCGCCCGAAAGCTGCGTCGCCAGCCCGTCCCAGACTTTGCGGTCGCGATTGCACTGGTGCAGCAGCAAAACTCCCGGTCCTGGTTTGCCCGCGTCGAAATACGTCGCTTTAAGATGGGTCCCGTCCGGCGCCGTCAGATCGACCACCCGCTGGCCGCACAACGCAGTCATCGCGCACGCACCCGCGCACAAAACGAAAGCCAGAAAACGAAGAGAAAATCGCGGAACCTTCATGGGCCCTCCCGTGTGCGGCCATCATACAGAATCGCGTGCAGCGGCGCACGCGCGCCCGTTTCAGTCATCATGCGTCAGCGTCCGCCCGTACTTGCTCAACAGCACCTGGATGCCGAAGTACCCCATATACTCCGGCTGCCCGCTCGCATTCCCGCTGAAGCTGCGCCCGGCCATCATCAGCAAAATGAATCCGTCGTGCAGTTTGTACCGCCCGCCGAAATCGAATGTCGTATTGTGCGGCAAGGAGTGCATCGCCCAATCGTTATAAACCTCGCCATCAAGCTCGAAGCGCTTGTTGAATGTGTGGCCGGCTACGAAACCGATAATTCGCTCCTGAGGCCCGTTCCATGGGAAGTAGTAGCCCGCCTCAAAATTCAAATCGAGCGGACCCTCGCGCTTGGCCACTTCCATCGGCAACAGAAATCTTGGTCCGTTTCCCGCAATTCCTTTTAGCCGCGCCACCGTCGACGCTCCGGTTTCGATCTGCGGGAATGTCGAAATCTGCCATCCGCCCTCGCCTTGATCGAAAAATCGCCACTTCACTCCCGGCAACGCATTGCTCCAGCCACTCTGCCGCGGGACACGCGCGCTCGTATCCACTCCATAGGGAATCTCGTACGTCAGCTGAATACGATCACCCAAGCCGAAATTGATGTCCAACTGGGGTACCTGATATTCCGCCTCGCCGCGCACGACCGTCTGCATCGACGCAATATTGATCTCCCAATTAGCGTTCCCGGGTGTCCCGGGGTCGTTGGTCAGATACGGCGGACCGCCCTGTGCGCTAGCGCCCCGCGGCCAGCACACGATCACGCCGACTGCGCCAAGGGCCAATACGATAAACCTCTTCCACACAGGCATTTCGCAGCCTCGTCGCAGAGCACCGAACCTCAGCGAATACTCACGCTTGCGTTTGCACTCTGCCACAATTCTGAGCGGTCGAAAACCCATCCGCTGCGCCCTCGCTCCGCTTCCGTCGGACCCAGTCGGGGAGCCGCCTCTCCCACTCGCGTCAGATTGCGCCACTGCCCCCGTCTGCTGGACGCGCCCCGCCCCAACCGACTAAGATGCTGGCATGGGGCCCAAGCTTCCCATCTACATGGACAATCAGGCGACCACGGCCCTCGATCCGCGCGTCCTTGAAGCCATGCTGCCCTATTTCACCGAGAAGTTCGGCAACGCCGCCAGCCGCAACCACGAATTCGGCTGGAAAGCCGAGGAGGCCGTCGAAAACGCACGCGCGCAAATTGCGCGCCTGATCCGCGCGACGCCCCGCGAGATCGTCTTCACCAGCGGCGCCACCGAATCGGACAATCTCGCCATCAAGGGCGTCGCTGAATCCTATCGCGCCAAGGGCCATCAAATCATCACCCAAGCCACCGAGCACAAGGCTGTTCTCGATTCCTGCAAGCGCCTGGAAAAATACGGGTATGAAGTCACGGTGCTGCCGGTCGCGCACGACGGCTTGATCGACCTCGACGAGTTGCGCCGCGCCATCACGCCAAGAACCATCCTCATCTCCATCATGTACGCCAACAATGAAATCGGTGTCATCCAGCCCATCGCCGAAATCGGCAAGATCGCCAAAGAACAGAAAGTTCTCTTCCACGTAGACGCCGTGCAGGCCGTCGGCAAAATTCCCGTCGACGTGCACCGCGACTCGATTGACCTGCTCTCGATTTCCGCGCACAAGCTCTACGGCCCGAAAGGCATCGGCGCGCTCTACGTTCGCCGGAAAGATCCGAAAGTCGAAATCTCCCCCACCATCGACGGCGGCGGCCACGAACGCGGCATGCGCTCGGGCACGCTCAACGTTCCCGGAATCGTTGGCCTCGGCAAAGCCTGCGAGCTTTGCCAGAAAGAAATGCCCGAGGAAGGCCCGCGCCTCGCACGCCTTCGCGACAAGCTC
>Ga0209007_1000150_pt1 | contig 40424 bp, 34 predicted proteins | sample JacPinW_OM1H0_O2_FD_187961 | JGI IMG/M metagenome (GOLD analysis project Ga0209007, IMG submission 187961) | Forest soil microbial communities from Algoma, Ontario, Canada - Jack Pine, Ontario site 1_JW_OM1H0_O2 (SPAdes) (version 2) | ecosystem: Environmental > Terrestrial > Soil > Boreal... | reverse complement strand
GGTGTCGGGTGGGACTCGGGCGGCGCAGCCGCGGCCGCGGGCGGCGGCGCCGGCGTCACGACGGGTGCGGGTTTCTCGGCCGCGACCGGCGGGTTGGTGGCGGGTGCGGGCGAGGGCTGAGTCGCGACCGGGGGAGGCGCCTGCGCTGCAGGCGGCTGCGTGGCGGCCTGGCCGCCTTGCTTCGCAGCGAGCTGCGCCTGCAGGCGCGCAAGATCGGCATTCTTGAGCTCGAGCAGGCGATTGGATTCGGCGAGCTGACTCTCGAGCTCGTGCACGCGCCCCTGGAGCTGCCCGACCTCGGCGCTCTGCGCGCCGGGCGCGGCGCCAACGGACGCGGACTGCGAGGGCGGCACGAGGCGCAGGTGCCCGGGCTGCGGCTGAGCGGGCGCAGCGGCGCCCTCAGGGGCGGCGCCCTCCGCCGTCGGCGCCGCGGCGCCGTTGCGCCACGCGGCGTACTGGCGGTGGATCTCCGCGGCCGCGGCCGAAGGTGATACCCCGGTCACGCGCTCCGCCTCGGGAATGCGCAGCACGGTGCCGGCACGCAGGACGTTCATGTTGTTGTCGAAGGCGCGCGGGTTCGCCTGGTAGATGGCGAGCATCCAGGCCTCGGTGCGGGCGGCGCTCACCTTCTGATCGGCGATGCCGCTGGCAATCCCGGAAAGCGTCTCGCCACGCTCGACGACGTGCGTACCGCCGGCGGCTGCGGCAGCGGGGGCGGGGCTCGCGGAAGCCGGGCTCGGGGCAGGCGGCGGGGCCTCGGAAGGCGCAGAAGCTGCAGTCTCGGCGGGCGCCGGCGCGGCGGCGGCGGGTGCGGCGGCCGGGGCGGTGGGGGTGGGTGCGGGCGCTTCGCTGCTGCGAGCGATCTCGCCCGCGCGCGTACCGGCACCGGTGCTGGGCGCGGCGACCGCGGCGCTCGCTGCGGCCGACTGACCCGGCGTGTACAGCGGCGGATCGAGCAGCATCGTGTATTCGCGCACCAGCTGGCCGTGCGACCAGGTAACCTGGATCAGCAGCGTGACGAAGGGCTCGGTCATCGGATCGGTCGAGCTGAGCTTCACGACCTCGCGGCCGTCCGGCGTGCGCACGGCCTTGACCTGAACGCTGGTCAGATAGGTCGGATAGTCAAGGCCCTGGGCGGCGAACGTGTCACGCGGGGCGAGAGACACCTGCAGGGTGTTTACCTCGTCCGGGGCAACGTCGGTGACCTCGATCTCCGCGTTGAGCGGGGCGTTGAGCGGAGAAAGCAGATGAATGTCCCCGAGGCCGACGGCAAAGGCCGCTGACGGCAAGGCCAGCAGTAATGCCAGCGCCCGGCTAGAACGTTTGGCGAACATCTAAAAGCACCCCGACAGGCATCATTGGGTGAAATCTCGTGTAAAAACAATCGGATGGATCGTACGCTGCGACACCACCACGCATCGGGCGGCAATATAACTTAAATAGGTCGCCGGACCAACGCCTCGGGCGATCCGAGCACGCCTCCCGGCGGCCCTCGCGGGCACAGCGCAGGCCACGATCCATAAGTTAAGTCCTCGATCAGGACGCAGATCTTTACGGATTCTTCCGACATAAACTGTGTCGCGGTTCGCTGACTCGCCGCGGCCCCGCATGCGCCGCACACACTTGAGTGCGATGTGCTTCACACCTGCCGCGAGGCAGGCGGCGTTGCGGTGATCACCGGCGTTGCTGATTGCACATCCGCGTTCTGCGCACGCTGGCGCAGGTAGTGATCCATGAGCACGATCGCGAGCATCGCCTCCGCGATCGGCACGGCGCGCAAGCCAACGCACGGGTCATGCCGGCCGGTCGTCACCACTTCGACCGGATTGCCCGCAACATCGATGGTAGCGCCGGGCAGCTGGATGCTGGAGGTGGGTTTGAACGTCAGGTGCGCGATGATGTCCTGACCGGAGGAGATGCCGCCGAGAATCCCCCCGGCGTTGTTGCTGCGAAATCCGCCGGGCGTCAACTCGTCGCGATGCTCGCTGCCGCGCTGGCGCGCGGCGCGCACGCCGGCGCCGATCTCCACGGCCTTCACCGCGTTGATGCTCATGAGCGCGTGGGCGATGTCCGCATCCAGGCGGTCGAACACCGGTTCGCCGAGGCCCGGCGGCGCGCCGCTCGCAACCACCGTGATGCGCGCCCCGATCGAATCGCCGGCGCCGCGGATCCTCCAGATCAGCTCCTCGAGCTCGGCGACGCGCGCCGGGTCCGGACAGAAGAACGGGTTGTGATTCGCGGCCGCCGGATCGACCGCCTCGATCTCGAGGTCCCCGACCTGGCTCAGGTAGCCGTAGATGCGCACGCCGAGGCGCCCGGCGAGGTAGCGCCGCGCGATCGCTCCGGCCGCTGTGCGCATGACCGTCTCGCGCGCGCTGGCGCGTCCGCCGCCGCGATGATCGCGCAGGCCGTACTTCTGCTGGTAGGTGTAGTCGGCGTGTCCGGGACGGAAGCGGTCGCGCAGCTTGTCGTAGTCGCGCGAGCGCGCGTCGGTATTCTCGATGATGAGTCCGATCGGCGTGCCGGTGGTGCGCCCCTCGAACACGCCCGAGAGGATGCGCACCTGATCGGCCTCGCGCCGCTGGCTGACGAAGTGCGAGGTGCCGGTGCGGCGGCGATCGACGTCCGCCTGCAGCTCCGCCTCGGTCAGTGGCAGTCCCGGCGGGCAGCCGTCGACGATGCAGCCCATCGCCGGACCGTGGCTCTCGCCGAAGGTGGTGACGCTGAATAGTCGCCCGATGGTGTTGCCGGACATGGGGTCAGCCCTGCAGTCGCTCGCGCCTCAGTTGTGCGCGCGTCAGCAGGAACACCCCGCCGCCGCCGCGCTCGAACTGTAGCCACAGGAACGGCAGCCGGGGATATGCTCGCCGCACCGCCGCCTCGGTGTTTCCAACTTCGACGATCAGCACTCCCCTGGCCCGCAGATGCGCTCGCGCCTGGCGCAGAATCAGCCGCACCGAATCGAGCCCGGCACGGCCGGCCGCGAGCGCCAGGCGCGGCTCGTGCCGGTACTCCGCCGGTAGCGTGCCGAGCTCGCGCGCCCCCACATAGGGCGGATTGGCGACGATGATATCGTAGCGCTGGCCGCCGAGCGCACCGAAGTGATCGGACTCGAGCACGCGCACGCGCCGCGCCAGGCGGTGGCGGCGCACGTTGGCGCGCGCCACCTCGAGCGCGCCCGGCGAGATGTCCACCGCGTCGACCCGGGCCCGGGGGAGCGCGCGCGCCGCTGCAATGGCAATGCAGCCCGAACCGGTACCGACATCGAGCACGCGCCGCACGCGGCCGGCGTCCACCCAGGGAGCGAAGCCCCGCTCGATGAGCTCGGCGAGCGGCGAGCGCGGCACCAGCACCCGCGCATCGATCTGCAGCGCCAGCCCCGCGAACCACGCGACGCCGGTCAGGTACGCCGCCGGGATGCGCTCGACGATGCGCCGCGTCAGGAGCGCGCGCACCCGCTGCTGTGCGGCGCGTCCCACCCGCCGCCGGTAGAGCGCCGTGCCCGCCTCGCGACCGAGGCCGAGCGCGTGCAGCACCAGCACCGCCGCCTCGTCGCGCGCGTTGTCGGTACCGTGCCCGAAGAACACGCGCGCCCGCCTGAGGCGGCGCGCGCCGCGCTCGATGAGCACGGCGACGGACGGCAGCGCCGCACGCGCGCGCGACCGCCGCGCCCGTTTGGCGCCCGCGGCGTGCCGGACGGTGTGAAATAATTCACTCATGACGACTCGAGCTCTGCGCTGGCTCCTGATTCCCGCGGCCGCCTGCGCCGCGTTCGCGGGCTTCCGGCTGGCGCACGAACTTGACAGGCGAGCGCCCCAGCTGGCAAGCGGCACGTGGCTGCCGCAGCCGAAGCAGCTGCAGGACTTCCGCCTGACCGACACCAGCGGTGCGCCGTTCACGCTCGCCGACCTCGCCGGCCGGCCGTCGCTGGTGTACTTCGGCTTCACGCGCTGTCCGGATGTCTGCCCGACGACGCTCCTGAAGCTGGCGCAGGTCGTGCGGGTCGCGGGCATCCGCGGGCTGCGCGTGGTATTCATCAGCGTCGATCCGCAGCGCGACACCCCACCGGTCCTCGCCGTGTACGTGCATGCGTTCGATCCGTCCTTCGCAGGACTCACCGGCGATCCGCGGGCGATTGCGCGCGTCGCCCGTGACTTTGCGGTGGCCGTGAGCCGCGTCGACCTGCCCGGCGGGGACTACACCATGGACCACACCGCGGCGGTATTCCTGCTCGATGCGCGCGCGCGCGAGGTGGCGATCTTCACGCCGCCGTTCGAGGTAGCGGCATTCGCGGCGGACCTGAAGCGCGCGGGCCCGTACCTCGGCGGCGCTCGGAGCGGCTGACGTGGTCGACGACCCACCGCTGCAGGCGAGCGCACGCGCGTTCGTTGCGCTGCAGTACCTGCTGCCACAGCATTTCCTCTCGGGACTGGTGCACGGCGTGACGCGCCTGCGTGCGCCATGGATCAAGAACACCCTCATCAGGAGTTTCGTCGGGCGGTTCCACCCCGACATGAGCGAGGCGGCGCAGACCGACCCGCTCGGCTTTCCGACCTTCAACGAATTCTTCACGCGCGCACTGCGGCCGGGAGCGCGCAGCAGCGATCCCGATCCGCGGGCGCTGGTGTCGCCGGTCGACGGCACGGTGAGCCAGCTCGGCCTGCTGGACGGCTCATGGCTGGTGCAGGCCAAGGGGCTGGCCTACTCGCTCGAGGCGCTGCTGGGAAACGCTGCGGAGTGGGCGGCGCGCTTGCGCGGCGGCGCCTTCGCGACGCTGTATCTTGCGCCGTACAACTATCACCGCATTCACATGCCGCTCACGGGCGAGCTGCGCGCGGCCTGGTACCTGCCGGGAGAGCTGTTCAGCGTGAATGCCGCCAGCGCGGCGCTGGTGCCGGGACTGTTCGCGCGCAACGAGCGCGTGGTGTGCGCGTTCGAGGACCAGGCGCTCGACTTTGCGCTGGTGCTGGTCGGGGCGCTGTTCGTCGGCAGCATGGCGACGGTGTGGCACGGCGATGTGACGCCGCGGACCCCGCGGCGCCGGCTCGAGCTGCCGCTCGCGGGCTGCGCCGCGCCGCTGCGCTTGCCCAAGGGCGCGGAGATGGGACGTTTCAACATGGGCTCGACCGTCATCCTGCTGCTGCCCGCGGGACGCAGCACGTGGCTGTCGGGCCTCGGCGCCGGCAGCACGGTGCGGGTCGGTGAGCCCCTGGCGTACCTGACATGAGCTCCGCGGGCGCGGACTGGCGGCCGCTCGCCTCGCGGGAGATGCTGCGGCGGCGCGCCGAGCTGCTGGCGCGCACGCGCGGCTTCTTCGCCGCCCGCGGCGTGCTCGAGGTCGACACCCCGCTCATGGTCAACGCGCCGGTGAGCGATGTGCACATTCATTCCGCGACGGTGCACCTCAGGCCCCTCGGCGCGCCGCCGCTCTACCTGCACACCTCGCCCGAGTACGCGATGAAACGGCTGCTGGCGGCCGGCAGCGGCGATATCTATCAGATCTGTCACGTGGTGCGCGGTTTCGAGCAGGGGCGGCTGCACAATCCGGAGTTCACGCTGGTCGAGTGGTACCGGATCGGCTTCTCGCTCGAGGAGCTCATGAGCGAAGTCGAAGCGCTGCTGCGCGCGCTCCTGGGCGAGGGCGCGGCGCAGTGGGGGAGCGAGCGCCTCAGCTACCGCGGAGCGTTTCAGCGCGAGCTCGGTCTCGATCCTTTCAGCGCCAGCCGCGCGCAGCTGGTCGCGGCGGCCGAGCAGGCCGGATATCACGTGCCGCCGGCCGCCGCCGACCGTGACGGCGCGGACCGTGGCGGCGGTGATGACCGCGACGAGTTGCTCGAGCTTCTCATGGGCTCGAGCGTCGGACCGCGGCTCGGACACGGCGCCCTCACCTTCGTGAACGGCTACCCCGCGACCCAGGCGGCGCTCGCGCGCCTCGACCCCGCCGATCCGGGTAGCGCGCGGCGCTTCGAGCTGTACTGCGCGGGACTGGAGCTCGCCAACGGCTTTCACGAGCTGGCGAGCAGCGGCGAGCAGCGCGCGCGCTTTGTCGGCGACAACGAGCAGCGCCGGCGGCGGGGCCTGCCGGTCGCGCCGCCCGACGAGCGGCTGCTGGCGGCGCTCGCGGCGGGACTGCCCGATTGCGCTGGAGTGGCGCTCGGCTTCGACCGCGTGCTGATGCTGGCCGCAGGCGCCCGGCACATCGACGAGGTGCTGCCCTTTCCCACGGCGCGCGCCTGAAGGCGCGTGCGCCGCATGAACTGCAGCGGCACGCTGAGCGGCTAGAATGGTCCTCGAGTCACGGTAGCCCGCAGCAGGTCAACGATGCATTCCACGGCGCGCTCCGCCCACGGCCTGGCGGCGGCAGCGACGGCGTTCACCATCTGGGGGCTGTTCCCGGTCTACCTGCATCCGCTGCGCGAGGTCGCCGCGACCCAGGTGATCGCGCATCGCGTGACCTGGTCATGCGTGTTCATCTTCACGTGGCTGGCTGTGCGCGGCGAGCTGGGCCGGGTGTCGGCGACGCTCGTCAGGCCGGCCCTGCTCATGCGGCTCGCGCTCACCGCGCTCCTCATCAGCTGCAACTGGCTGGTGTACGTCTGGAGCGTGACGCACGGGCACATCGTCGAATCGAGCCTCGGCTACTACATCAACCCGCTGCTGAACGTGGTGCTCGGGATATTCGTGCTGCGCGAGCGGCTCAACCCGCTGCAATGGCTGGCGGTGTCGCTCGCCGGCCTCGCGGTCGGCTATCTGACCGTGCTCGCCGGCCGTCCGCCGTGGATCGCGCTCACGCTCGCGCTGAGCTTCTCGCTGTATGGACTGGTGCGCAAAGTCATCAGCGTGGACGCCCTGCCGGGGTTGGCGACCGAAACGCTGATCCTGCTGCCGCTCGCTGCGGGCTACCTGGCGTGGTGTCAGGTCCACGGCACCGGGGCGCTCACGACACGCGGCCCGGTAGTGACGGCGCTGCTGATCGGCTGCGGGCTGGTCACGGCGGTGCCGCTGTTCCTGTTCGCCTACGGCGCGCGCGCACTGCCCTACTCCACCGTCGGCGTGCTGCAGTACATCGGCCCGAGCCTGCAGCTGCTGTGCGGCGTGCTGTTCCTTGGCGAAAGCTTCCCGCCGCCGGTGGCCCTGGGCTTCGCGGTGCTGTGGACCGGACTCCTGATCTACGCCGCGGACGGCGTGTGGCGGGCGCGCTGCGCCGCGCAGCGCCTGGCGCGCGCCTGACGGCTACTGTTTGCCGCGGGAGATGTACTGGCCGGTGCGCGTGTCGATACGCAGCACTTCGCCCTCGTTGATGAAGAGCGGCACCCGCACCACGGCGCCGGTCTCGAGCTTGGCGGGTTTCTGGCCGCCGGTGGCAGTGTCACCGCGCAGCCCTGGATCGGTCTCGATGACTTTCAGCTCGATGTGCGGCGGTGGCGTCACCACCAGCGGCACGTTGTTCCACAGCGTCACGATGCACACGACACCGTCCTTGAGCCACTGCGCGTTGTCGCCGACCGCGGCCTTGCCGGCGGTGTACTGCTCGAAGCTCTCCGGCATCATGAAGTGCCAGAAGTCCCCGTCCTGGTACAGGTACTGCATCTCCGTGTCGACGACGTCGGCGGCCTCGAGCGATTCGCCCGACTTGAAGGTGCGCTCGATGGTGCGGCCGGTCTTGAGACTGCGCACCTTGATGCGGTTGAAAGCCTGGCCCTTGCCGGGCTTGACGAACTCGTTCTCGATCACGGCGTACGGCTCGCCGTCGAGCAGGACTTTGAGACCCCCGCGGATCTCGCTGGTGGTGTAGCTGGCCATCTTTAGGATTGCCTCGCGGCTCGGAAAGGCAGGGTACGCGGCCCGCAAAAAGGGCCGCGTATGATAGCGGCATCGCCCCACCCCCGCCACGCCTGGCGCGCCAGATGCAGGGCGCCCCCGCCAAGGTGAGCCTCGCGCCGCGGCGTCTTTCGCGAGGCCGTTCACGCGGAAGCGGTGGGTCCGGGTGCTAGAATCCCAAGCTCGGCCGCACCGTGGAGGGTGATTTGACCGAGCAGAACGCAGTTCCGCTCATCGTGCTGAGTTCGGCCCGCGATCCCGTCGAGGCGATCAACAGCATGCTGCGGCGCGCCGGACGGCCGGCGCACTGCACGTGGATTCCCGCGCTGCGCGACCTCGCGGACGCCCTCACGCAGATCAACCCGGAGCTGCTGGTCCACGTCACCGGGGGCGACGCCGCGCTCGAAGCTACCGTGCGCGTGCGCAACCAGGTCGCCGCCACGGTGCCGATCCTGGTGCTCGCCCCGAACGCGGACGAGGCGCAGATCGCCGTCGCGATGTCGCAGGGTGCGCGCGACCTGGTGACGCTCGAGCATCCGGGCAGGGTGCAGGCAGTGATGCTGCGCGAGCTGGAAACCTGCCGCGCGCAGCGCACGCTGGCCGCGGCGCTGAAGAGCGCTGCGGACGCGCGCGGACAGCTCGATACGGTGCTGCTGCGCTCGAACGACGCCATCATCCAGGTGCAGGAGGGCATCGTCATCGACGCCAACCCCGCCTGGCTCGAGCTCTACGGGGTCGAGGAAGGGGTCGCGGGCCAGCCGGTCATGGACCTGTTCGAGGACTCCTCGCACGCGGCGCTGCGCGGCGCGCTCGCCGCCTGCCTGCAGGGACGCTGGACCGATCACACGCTCAGAGCCAACGCGCTGCCGGCCGACGGCAGCGTGCTGCCGGTGGACATCGCGCTGGCCCTCGGCGAACACGAGGGCGAGCCGTGCGTGAGGCTGATCGTGCCGGCACTCTCGCGCACCGAACGCGGCGCGACGGACGGCGCGGCGACGGAGGGCCAGGGGCCGCTGCCGCGACGCGATCTGCTGGAGTCGCTGGCGCGCCGCCTCGCGACCCGGCCGAGCGGCGGCATGCGCTGCGTCGCGATCGTGCGCATCGACAAGTTCGCAGCGCTCGAGCGCGTCGTCGGCGTCACGGCCAGCGAGCAGATCGTGTCGGAGTTCGCGCGCCTGCTCGCCGACAGCCTGCATCCGAAAGAGCTATACGGGCGTTTCGGCGGACTCAGGTTCATGGTGCTGCTCGAGCGCGGCAACGAGAACGACATCAGCGCCTGGAGCGATCAGCTGCTGGCGCGCGTGGCCAAGCACGTCATGCGCATCCGCGACAAGGCGGTGTCGGTCACCTGCACGGTGGGCCTGTCGGTGGTGTCGCCGGGGCCTGCGGCTCTCGATGCGGTGATCGCCGACGCCCTCGAGTGCTGCCGCCGCGGCACGGCGCGCGGCGGCAACCAGTCCATCACCTCGGACCAGGCCGACACCGAGAGCCGGGTGATGTCCTATGACAAGGTGTGGGTGAAGCACATCAAGGCCGCGCTGATGGAGAACCGCTTCCGGCTGGTACAGCAGCCGATCGCGAGCCTGCGGGGCGAGGACCCCGGCATGTACGACGTGCTGGTGCGCATGATCGATCACCAGGGCAAGGAGGTGCTGCCCTCGGAGTTCATGGCGGCCGCCGCGCGCAACGATCTGATGAAGAACATCGACCGCTGGGTGGTGGGCGCGTCGCTGTCGTTCGCGGCGCAGAAAAAGCCGGAGTGCCTGTTCGTGCGGCTGTCGCGCGAGACCGCCCGCGATCCGACCTTCCTCGAGTGGCTCGACAACCACCTGCGCACCAGCCGCGCCGACGCGCGGCGGCTGTGCTTCCAGATCACCGAAGAGACCGCCGGCGCCTACAGCACGCAGGTCCAGGCGCTGGCCGCGGCGCTGCGCGAGCGGCGCTTCCGCTTCGCGCTCGAGGGTTTCGGCGGCGGCCACGGCAGCCTCGGCATGCTCGACTCGGTGCAGATGGATTTCGTCAAGATCGACGGCGCGCTGATCCAGGGGCTCGCCGGGGACGAGCAGCTGCAGCAGCGCGTGCGCGCGCTGGTCGACGCGGCCACGAAACGCCTGGTGCAGACCATCGGCGAACGCGTCGAGGATGCCAATACCATGGCGGTGCTGTGGCAGATCGGCGTGCAGTACATCCAGGGCTACTTCGTCAACCAGCCCGAAGAGGTCGTGCTCGGCGCAAGCCGCTGACGTGAGTCTCCGCAGCCGCCCAGCGGGTTCTCGGGCGCGGCGATAATAAACGCTGGGCCGCCGCCGGCGAGCCTCCTACAATCCACGCACGCTTGTGGCGGCAGCTCGTCCGCGCGGACGGCACCGGGCGCGGGCGCGGGTCCGAAGCCGGGACCCTTGCCAACAACCCGACGAATTCAACAACTCGACGAATTGGGAGACTCAATCATGGATCAGAAAGTCCCGTTGGCCGCCGTGGCCGCATCGCCCTGCCGCGCACCTGCGCATCGGACGCCAGGCGCATGGGCGGCTCTCAGTGCAGTTGCCTCGCTCGCTCTGGCGAGCACTTGCTTCGCGCTCGAGAAGGCCGTAGTGGATGGGCCCGCCGCCGCCGAACAGACCGTGGAGTTCAACATTTACCTGCCGCTGCGCGATCGGGCGGCGACGGATGCGTTCCTGACGGAGTTGCAAACGCCAGGCTCCGCCGTCTATCACCAATGGCTCACGCCGGCGCAGTTCAACGAGCGCTTCGGCCCGCAAGCCTCCACGGTGAACGCGATCACGCATGAGCTGGCGGCGTATGGCCTGCAGGTCACTGAGGTGAAAACGCACGGCCTGCACGTGTCGGGCAGCTCTGCAGCGGTAGAAGCGGCTTTCGGCTCGAGACTTTCCCTGGGCCACTTCGCCTCCGGGAGACAGGTGCTGGTCGCGGCAACGCCGCTACGGCTGACGCCGAGCCTGCAGGCGGCCGGCGCGATGATTACGGCGTTCTCCGGAACGATCCACATGCATAAGACGAGCGCGAGGATCGCCGGCAATCCGGCCAATCGCGAATCGCCTACCGGTGGCTATTGGTTCGACGATCTGAAACAGGCCTACTCCTATCCGAGCTACAAGCAGCTGACGGGCAAGGGCGTCACCATCGGCATCCTGATGACCCCCGGCTACAACCCGCCGGACGTCAAGAATTATTTCGAGCACGAGAAAATCCCCGCGCCGAATATCACCACCTTCAATGTCGAAGGGGGAGCTCCGTACGACCCGACCAACCCCTTCAATTCGGCCGAAACTTTTCTCGACATCGAGCAGTCGGGCGGCATGGCGCCGCAGGCCAACATCATCCTCTACAACCTGCCGGATCTGGATGACGATTCGATCTTTGCCGGACTCATAGACATCATCGAGAACAACAACGTCGACGTGGTCAACATGTCCTTTGGCGAATTCGAAGCCGCTTATTCAGCCGCCTATCCCTTCAACGACGGCGTGGACTACATGGGAATCCTGGGTCTCTACGACGACTTCTTCATGGAAGGCAATGCGCTCGGGATCACCTGGGTGGCGGCCTCCGGCGATCTGGGCGCGTTGCAGGCTCCGCCTCCCGCGTGCTTCGAGGCCTCACCGCCCGATCCGTGTGGTGCGATGCGACTCGCCGTATCAACTCCGGCATCGAGCCCGCATGTCACGGCTGTCGGGGGCACCAATCTCATCACGACCTACAATGCCAAGAATCCGGACGATCTGAACTCCGCCTATGTGAGCGAGAATGCAGACGATGACCCTCTGGTCGCCGATATTTTCTACGGCACGACAGCGACCGGCGCGGTCTGGGGTTCAGGCGGTGGCATCAGCATTTACTACGCGAAGCCCACCTACCAGGACCTGGTTTCCCAACAATACCTGCCGAAGTCAGCCAAGAAGTGGCGCACCAACCCCGACGTCGCGATGCATATGGGCGGATGCCCCGACGGCACGCTTTATGTCGCCATCAATGGCGTTTGTCCGCCGGACCGAAGCTTCGACTGGGTGGGGATCGACGGAGGCTTCTTCGGCTTTGTCGGCACCAGCGCTTCGTCGCCCGATTTCGTCGGACTGCTGGCGCTCAAGATCGAGTCCGAAGGCAGCCGCCTCGGGAATGAGAATTTCGACATCTACTCCCTGGCGGCAGCTCAGGCTGCTGGCTCGGGGAACAAGGTGTACCGTCAGGACATTCCCGGTAATAACGGCTTTTACAACACCGCACCGGGCTACAACCTGGTGCTCGGCAACGGCACCGTGATCGGCAACCATTTCGTGCGCGGGCCGGCGCTGCCGGCAGCCGGTGTGCCACAGACGCCGAGCAATCCGTAGAAAGCGCTGCGGCGTCGGTTCTGACCATGGCGGGGCGGTGCGTTGGTACGGCGCACCGCCCCGCGCTTCTTAAGCGGACGGCGCTGGCCGTAGCACTTCCATGCGGTCGATGCGGCGCGGCCAGCCACGCCTGAGCACCGCGCCGCGCTGCGCGCGCTGGCCCAGGTAGTCCTTGAGATCGCTCCAATCGAGGGTCTTTTTCGTCTCGCCCGACCACAGCACCAGGCTCGCTTTCGGCGGCACCACTGCCACCGCGGTCATGAGCTCGCTGCGCTCGCGCGCCTTCTTGCCGGGGATGTCATAGAGCTTGTTGCCCTTGCCGCGCGGCATCTCGGGCACCTCCCCGACCGGGAAGGCCAGGAGCTTGCCTTCGCTGCTGACCGCGGCCACCAGCGAGTCCGCCGACAGCACCGGCGCCGGTGGCAGCACCAGCGCGTTCTCGGGGACGTTGAGCACCGTCTTGCCGGCCCGGCGATCGCTCACCAGGTCCTTCAGGCGCGCGGTGAACCCGTAGCCCGCATCGCTCGCGAGCAGCCACAGGTCCTCGGGCTCACCGATCATGACGCCGGCGAACTTGGCGCCATCCGGCGGGTCGAGTCGTCCCGACAGCGGCTCGCCGTAGCCGCGCGCGCCGGGCAGAGAGTGCGCCGGCAGCGTATAGGTACGCCCGGTGCTGTCGATGAACAAGGCGGGTTGCAAGCTGCGTCCGCGGGCGAGCGCCTGGAAGGCATCGCCGCTCTTGTAGGAAAGCGCACCTGCCTCCACGTCGTGACCCTTCGCCGCGCGCGCCCAGCCTCCGGTCGACAGTATCACCGTCACCGGCTCGTTCGGGATGAGGCTGGTCTCGTCGATCGCCTGTGCCGCCTCGCGCTCGATGATCTTGGTGCGCCGCTCGTCGCCGTACTTGTCGGCGTCGGCGCGGATCTCACTGGCAATGAGCTTCTTCAGCTTCGCCTTGCTCTTGAGCAGCGCCTCGAGCTCCTCGCGCTCCGCGGCGAGTGTCTTCTGCTCCTCGCGGATCTTCATCTCCTCGAGCTTCGCAAGGTGCCGCAGGCGGGTGTTGAGGATCTCCTCGGTCTGCTCGTCGGTGAGCTTGAAGCGCTTCATCAGCACCGGCTTCGGCTCTTCCTCGCGGCGGATGATGCGGATCACCTCGTCGAGATTGAGGAACGCAATCAGCAGCCCGTCGAGGATGTGCAAGCGCTTCGCGACTTTCGCCAGGCGGTGCTCGAGGCGGCGCGTGACCGTCTTGGTACGAAACTCCAGCCACTCGCCCAGGATCTCCCTGAGATTCATCACCCGCGGACGGCCATCGAGCGCGATGATGTTCAGATTGACGCGGTAGCTGCGCTCCAGATCGGTGGTCGCGAACAGGTGGTTCATGACCTCGACGAGATCGACACGGTTGGAGCGCGGCACGATGACCAGGCGCGTCGGGTTCTCGTGATCCGACTCGTCGCGCAGATCGTCCACCATCGGCAGCTTCTTGGCGCGCATCTGCTCGGCGATCTGTTCCTGCACGCGGGTCGGCGACACCTGGTAGGGAAACGCCGTGATGACGACGTTGCCGTCCTCGATCTCCCAGGTGGCGCGCGCCTTGAAAGAGCCGACGCCTTTGTCGTAGAACTCTTTGAGATCCGCGCGCGGGGAGATGATCTCCGCCCCGGTCGGCAGATCCGGCCCCTTCACGTGCTTCATGAGCGAAGCCAGCGTGGCGTCGGGTTCCTCCAGCAGGTGAATGGCGGCCGCGGCGACTTCGCGCAGGTTATGCGGCGGAATGTCGGTCGCCATGCCGACCGCGATGCCGGTGGTGCCGTTGAGCAGCAGGTTGGGCAGGCGCGCGGGCAGGATCACCGGCTCCACGCGCGAGCCGTCGTAGTTGGGCGTCCAGTCGACCGTGCCGTCGGAGAGCTCCCCCAGCAGCACGTCGGCGTAGCGGGTGAGCTTGGCCTCGGTGTAGCGCATGGCGGCGAAGGACTTCGGGTCGTCCTGCGAGCCCCAGTTGCCCTGACCATCGATGAGCGGGTAGCGGTAGGCGAAGGGCTGCGCCATCAGCACCATGGCCTCGTAGCAAGCCGTGTCGCCGTGTGGGTGGAACTTGCCGAGCACGTCACCGACCGTGAGTGCGGCCTTCTTGTGCTTGGAGACCGCGGACAGCCCGAGCTCGCTCATGGCATAGACGATGCGACGCTGCACCGGCTTCAGGCCGTCGCCGAGCGCCGGCAGCGCCCGATCGAGGATCACGTACATCGAGTAGTCGAGATAGGCCTTCTCGGTGAAAGTCGAGAGCGGCTGGCGTTCGATGCCCTCGAAGTTGAGCTCCTGGTTCTCGGGCGCCATGGCTAGACCTGCACCTCGGCGAGGTTACCCTTCTCCTCGAGCCATTCGCGCCGGTCGGCGGCGCGCTTCTTGGCGAGCAGCATGTCCATCAGCTGATCGACCTTGTCCCTGGCATCGATGGTGAGCTGGACCAGGCGGCGCGTGCGCGGGTCGATCGTGGTCTCGCGCAGCTGCCCGGGGTTCATCTCTCCCAGTCCCTTGAAGCGCGTCACCGTCGGCCTGGTGCGCGGGCTCTCCTTCTCGATCTTCTTCAGGAGCTGGTCGCGTTCGCCGTCATCGAGCGCGTAGTGCACCTGCCGGCCGGCGTCGATGCGATACAGCGGCGGCATGGCGACGTACACATAACCCTGCGCGACCAGCGGCCGGAAATGCCGCAGGAACAGTGCGCACAGGAGCGTCGCGATGTGCTGGCCGTCGGAGTCGGCGTCCGCGAGGATGCACACCTTGTGATAGCGCAGCTGCGAGAGGTCGCTCGCGCCGGGCTCGACGCCGAGCGCCACCGAGATATTGTGCACTTCCTCGCTGCCGGCGAGTTGTCCGGGATCGAGCTCCCAGGTATTCAGGATCTTGCCGCGCAGCGGCATGATGGCCTGGAAGTCCTTGTCGCGTGCCTGCTTGGCGGACCCGCCGGCCGAGTCACCCTCGACCAGGAACAGCTCCGAGCGCTTGGGCTCCTGGCTGACGCAGTCGGCGAGCTTGCCGGGCAGCGCCGGACCGCCGGCGATACGCTTGCGCACCACGCGCTGCGCGGCCTTGGCGCGCTCCTGTGCGTTGGCGATCGCGAACTGCGCGATGCGCTCGCCGGCGTCCGGATGGCGATTGAGCCACAGCGCCATGGAGTCGCGCACGAAGCCCTCGACCAGCGCGGCGGCATCGCGGCTGCCCAAGCGCTCCTTCATCTGCCCGGCGAACTGCGGCTCCTTGATCTTCACCGACAGCACGTAGCTCGCCTTGTCCCACACGTCCTCGGGCGTGAGCTTGATGCCGCGCGGCACCAGGTTCCTGAACTCGCAGAACTCGCGCACCGCCTGCGCCACCCCGGCGCGCAAGCCGTTGACGTGCGTGCCGCCCTCGGGGGTCGGGATGAGGTTCACGTAGCTCTCGCCGATGGCCACTTCCGCATCGGGGGCCCAGCAAAGAGCGTAGTCGACCGCGTCGTCGTCACCGGCGCGCGTGGCGGTGATCGGCTCGGTGGGAATGCGCTCGAGTTTCCCGAGTTCCTCGACCAAGTAAGCGCCAAGGTCGCCGCTATAGAACCACTCGTCCTTCTCGCCGCTCGCCTCGTTGCGGAACGTGACGCGCAATCCCGGACACAGCACCGCCTTCGCCTTCAGGGTGTGCTTGAGCTGCGGCACGGAGAACTTGTCGGAGTCGAAGAACTTGGCATCGGGCCAGAACTGGATGCGCGTGCCGGTGTTGCGCTGGCCGACGCTGTCAATCTCTTCGAGCCGCGAGGACACCTTGCCGTCCTTGAAACCGATGTTGTATTCCTTGCCGCCGCGCTTGATCCAGCACTCGAGGTGCTTCGACAGCGCGTTCACGACCGACACCCCGACCCCGTGCAGGCCGCCGGAGAACTTGTAGTTCTTATCGGAGAACTTGGCGCCCGCGTGCAGGCGAGTGAGGATGAGCTCGGCGCCGCTCACCTTCTCCTTGGGGTGGATGTCGACCGGCATGCCGCGGCCGTCATCCTCGACCTCGAGCGACCCGTCCTTGTGCAGCGTGACGTCGAGCTGCTTGCAGAAACCCTCGATCGCCTCGTCGACGCTGTTATCGATCACCTCGTGCGCGAGGTGATTGGGCCGCTGGGTGTGTGTGTACATGCCCGGCCGTCGCCGGACGGGCTCGAGGCCGGAGAGGACCTCGATGTCGGAAGCGGTGTACGACTGACTCATCCGGTTGCGTGCATCGTCCGTTGCGAGCGCCGCGCGGGCGCGCTTGGCGATCTTAGCAGTTCAGGCCGGATCCGCGAGCGCGCCGTCAGGCCAGATCCGCCAGCAGTGCGCGGCGCTGCGCGGCCGGCAGCGGATCGACGGCGTGACGGTAGTTCTCGTGATCGACGCCGGCGGCGAGCGCCGCACCATCCTTGAGGCCGGCGATCATCGCGGCATCGAGCTCGAATCGCAGGAAGTGCACCGCTGAGGTCTTCTCGGCGTTCTCGCGCTCCAGGTCCTCGTCGGCGATGGCGTACACGCGGCCATGGCCCGCCACCTGCATCCAGCAGCGGTCTTCGATGCCCTTGAGTCCCGCCAGTGCCGCCGGCCGCTCGGACGGGTCGTACTCGAGCAGCAGCGTCACCTTCCAGTTGCGCCCGTCGGGAATCAGCGGGTTGTAGACGGTGAGCTCCTCGGCAATCCCGTCGGACTCGAAGATGCGCTCGGCGCGCAGCATCTCCTGCACCTGGTACTGCACCGTCATGCGATCCTCGAAGCACCAGGTGGCATGCGGCCCGACGGCGAGCTGCCGCTCCCTCTTGTGCTCGAGGACGCGAGCGCGGAATGCGGGCCGCTCGCGTGCGTACTGCTCGAGCGACATGAGATCGGCGGCGGCGAGCTTGTCCATCGGGCGGCTCGCGCAGCCTACAGGCCGTATGCGAGGCGCAGCAGCCGCAGCGGATGCTCGGGCGCGCGCGCCTCGCTCAGGCCGCTTTCGATCTGGTGACCGGCCATCGGGCAGTCGCTGGCGTAGTGATCGGCCGCGGCGCTCTCCACCCGCTGCATGACCGCGCGCCCGATGCGCATCGAAGCAGCGCGGAAACGCCGCTTCACGCCATAGGTGCCGTCGTGACCCGAGCAGCGCTCGATCGGCTCGACGGTGGTGCCGGGAACCAGCTGCAGCGTGTCGCGGGTCTTGAGGCCCAGGTTCTGCACCCGCAGGTGGCACGGCACGTGGTAGCTGACTTTGCCTAAGCGTGTCTTGAAGTCGGTGCGCAGCAGCCCGGCCGCGTGACGCAGCATCAGGTACTCGAAGGGATCGAACATCCGCGCGGCAACTCGCGCGACGTCCGCATCGTCGGGAAACATGAGCGGCAGCTCCTGCTTGAACATGAGCACGCAGGAGGGGATCGGCGCCACGATGTCGTAGCCGCCCGCCACCGCCCGCGCCAGCTGCGGAATGTTGTGTTCCTTGAGCCGCGCCACTCCCTCGAGGTCACCGAGCTCGAGGCGCGGCATGCCGCAGCAGCGCTCGCTCGGCAGCAGAGTCACGACGATGCCGTTGTGGCCGAACACCTTGACCAAGTCCTCGTCCAGCTGCGGCTCGTTGCGGTTGCCGTAGCAGGTGGTGAAGAGCGCAACGCGGCCGGTGGTGTCGGCGGTCGACTGCGGCTCATGGCCGGCGGCGGCGATCTCCGGGCGATCGGTGGTGCCGAGGCGCGCGAGTCGCTTGCGGGCGCTGCGCGCGTGATATTTCGGAATGGGCGCGCTGCGGTCGACGCCGAGAGTCTTCTCGAGCAGCACGCGGCCGGCGCGGGTGCCGTTGATGGCGTTGACCGCCTCGGCGACCACCGGGATCCCGGCGAGCGCCCCGACGCGGTCGGTGGCGGCGAGCGCCCGCTCGCTGAAGCCGAGTCCGTCGCGACGCGCACGCACCGCCTTGGCACGCAGCATGAGGTGCGGGAAATCGACGTTCCAGGGATGCGGCGGCACGTACGGACACTTCGTCATGAAGCACATGTCGCACAGGTAGCAGTTATCGACCACCTGCCAGTACACCGGCTTCGCCACGCCCGCGACCTCGCCGGCGGCGGTGGCATCCACCGCGTCGAACAGTGTTGGAAACGCGTTGCACAGGCTGAAGCAGCGGCGACAACCGTGGCAGATGTCGAACACGCGCTCGAGCTCCTTATCGAGCGCGCTGCCGTCGTAGAACGCAGGGTCGCGCCAGTCGAGCGGGTGCCGGGTGGGAGCCTCGAGGCTGCCCTCGCGCCCTGGGTGGGCGCGATTCAGATGCCGTCCAGCGCCTTCTGGAAGCGATTGGCGTGCGAACGCTCGGCCTTCGCCAGCGTCTCGAACCAGTCGGCGATCTCCCCGAAGCCTTCCTGGCGCGCTGCCTTCGCCATGCCCGGGTACATGTCGGTGTACTCGTGGGTCTCGCCGGCGATGGCGGCCTTGAGATTCAGCTTGGTTTCCCCGATCGGCAAACCGGTCGCAGGGTCTCCGACCGCCTCGAGATATTCCAGGTGACCGTGCGCGTGTCCGGTCTCGCCTTCGGCGGTCGAACGAAACACCGCCGACACGTCGTTGAAGCCCTCGACGTCCGCCTTCTGGGCGAAGTACAAGTAGCGGCGGTTGGCCTGCGACTCACCGGCGAACGCATCCTTGAGGTTCTTTTCCGTCTTGCTGCCTTTGAGATTCATGACTCTCCTCGCTTAGACTCGGTCTAATGCAGGGGCGTGACTCTATCGCCGCGTCGTCCGGCGCGTCAACCCTCGCGTTGACGTCCGGCGGCGGCTGTGTAACGTTGCGCGCCCCCACGCAAGCCGCCTTCTTCTGACGAGGGACGAGCACTTGGCCCGCAACAGCAAACCCGCGGACTTCGAGCAGGCCCTGGCCGAGCTCGAGACCCTGGTCGAGCGGCTGGAGAAAGGCGATCTGCCGCTGGAGGAAGCGCTGCGGGCCTTCGAGCGCGGTGTCGTGCTGACCCGTCACTGCCAGGCCTCGCTCACGGCCGCCCAGCAGAAGGTGGAAATTCTTCTCAAGCGCAGCGGCCAGAGCGACGTAATCCCCTTCGAAGAAGAACAGTCTGCGGACGAGGACCCGCTCGCCGCACCTCCAGCCGAGGAGTGATGGCGCTACGGGCCGCGAACGCTGCGGGCGCGGATCTCGCTCCACGCGTGGCCGCCTGCAGGGCGCGTATCGAGGGCGTGCTCGATGCGGCGCTCGCGCTGCCTGAGCCCGGCACGGAGCGGCTGCGCGCGGCAATGCGCTACAGCGTGCTCGGCGCGGGCAAGCGGCTGCGGCCGACACTCGTCTATCTGACCGGCGAATCCCTCGGCGCCCCGCTCGAGCGGCTCGACACCCCGGCAGCGAGCGTCGAGCTGATCCACGTCTACAGCCTGGTGCACGACGATCTGCCGGCGATGGACGACGACGACCTGCGCCGCGGCCGCCCGACTTGCCACCGTGCCTTCGATGAGGGCACCGCAGTGCTGGTGGGCGATGCCCTGCAGGCGCTCGGGTTCGCGCTGCTCGCCGAGGGGACCATGGACGGGACGTCCGCCGAGGCGCGCCTGCAGATGATCCAGCTGCTCGCCCGCGCCACCGGCACCGCCGGCATGGCGAGCGGACAGGCGATGGATCTGGCCGCCGTCGGCCAGACGCTCACCGTTGCGCAGATCGAGAACATGCACCGGCGCAAGACCGGAGCGCTGATCGAATGCAGCGTGCTCCTGGGAGCCCTCGCCGCGGGCGTAACGGGCGGTCGCGAGCTCGCGGCGCTGCGCCGGTTCGGCGCGGAGATCGGGCTCGCCTTCCAGGTCCAGGACGACATTCTCGACGTGGCGGGCGACCCGCTCCTGCTCGGCAAGGCCACCGGTGCAGACGCGGCCCACCTGAAGCCCACTTACCCGAGCGCCGCCGGCCTGCCGGCAGCCCGGGCCCGCGCCCGTGAGTTGCGCGATGCGGCAATCGCCGCGCTCGAGCCGCTGGGCGAGCGCACAGCCGCGCTCGCCGAGCTGGCCAATTTCGTCGTCAACCGTGCCAGCTGAAGGCCCTCCTTTCATGGGCGCGCGCCGGCCCGGTACACTGCTGCTCCGATGACCCTGCCGTCCGACACTTATCCACTGCTCGGTGCGATCGACAGCCCGGCCGACCTGCGTCGCCTGCCGATAGCGAAGCTGCCGGCACTGGCGCGCGAGCTACGCGAGTTCCTGATCCAAAGCGTCAGCACGCGCGGCGGCCATTTCGCCGCCGGGCTGGGCACCGTCGAGCTGACGACCGCCCTGCACTACGTGTTCGACACCCCGCGTGACCGGCTGGTCTGGGACGTCGGCCACCAGGCATACCCGCACAAGGTGCTCACTGGACGGCGCGACCAGCTGCACACCATCAAGCAGGACGGGGGCCTCGCCCCCTTCCCGTCCCGCGCGGAGAGCGAGTACGACACTTTCGGGGTGGGGCATTCGAGCACTTCGATCTCTGCGGCTCTCGGCATGGCGGTCGCGGCGGCACGCGCCGGCGACGACCGGCGGGTAGTCGCGGTGATCGGTGACGGTGCGATGACCGCGGGCCTCGCCTTCGAGGCGCTGAACCATGCGGGCTCGCTGCCGGCGAACCTGCTCGTGATCCTAAACGACAACGACATGTCGATCTCCGAGAACGTCGGCGCGCTGTCGAACCATTTCGCGCGCGTGCTCTCGGGACGCGTGTACGCGCACCTGCGCGAGGGCGGCAAGAAGGTGTTGCGGCAGATGCCGACGGTGTGGGAGCTGGCGCGCCGCTCGGAGGAGCACATCAAGGGGATGGTGCTGCCCGGGACGCTGTTCGAGGAGATGGGCTTCAACTACATCGGACCGATGGACGGGCACGACGTCAAGGCGCTGGTGCACACGCTGCGCAACCTCAAGGAACTGCACGGCCCGCAGTTCCTGCATGTCGTGACGCGCAAGGGCAAGGGCTACGCGCCCGCCGAAGCCGACCCGATCAAGTGGCATGGGCCCGGACCGTTTGACCCCGCGAGCGGCACCATCTTCAAGGAGAAGGCGACGGGTCCGAGCTACTCGCAGATCTTCGGCGACTGGCTGTGCGACATGGCGGCCGCCGACCCGCGCATCGTCGGCATCACCCCGGCGATGCGCGAGGGCTCAGGACTGGTGGAGTTCTCGAAGCGCTTCCCGGAGCAGTACTTCGACGTCGCCATCGCCGAGCAGCACGCGGTAACCTTCGCCGCCGGGCTGGCCGCCGAGGGCCTGAAGCCCGTGGTGGCGATCTACTCCACCTTCCTGCAGCGCGCCTACGACCAGTTGATTCACGACGTCGCGCTGCAGAACCTGCCGGTAGTGTTCGCGCTCGACCGCGCCGGACTGGTCGGCAGCGACGGCGCGACGCACCAAGGCAGCTACGACCTGTCGTATGTGCGCTGCATTCCCAACACCGTGATCATGGCGCCGGCCGACGAGAACGAGTGCCGGCAGATGCTGTATACCGCCACCACCCTTGCCTGTCCGGCAATCGTGCGCTATCCGCGCGGCACCGGGCCCGGTGTGCCGATAGTGGCCGAGATGAGCGCGCTGCCACTCGGCAAGGCACAGCTGCGGCGCGAGGGCAAGAGCGGGCTCGCCTTGCTGGCGTTCGGCGCGCTGGTCGCGCCGGCGCAGCAGATCGCCGAGGCGCTCGACGCCACGCTGGTAAACATGCGCTTCATCAAGCCGCTCGACGAAACGCTGCTGCTGGCGCTCGCGCGGCGACACCGCGCGCTGGTGACCATCGAGGAGAACGCGGTCGCAGGAGGCGCCGGGTCGGCGGTCGGGGAGCTGCTGGCCGCCGAAGGGCTGCAGCTGCCGCTGCTGCAGCTCGGAATTCCCGATCGCTTCATCGAGCACGGCTCGCGCGGCAGCTGCCTCAAAGCGGCGGGCCTGGACGCGGCGGGCCTCACCGGCAGCATCGAGCGCTGGTGGAACCTGCGCCCACCGGAGCGGATCCGCTCCGCCAGCGGCGGTTGACGGCCGCGCGACGCCTGCCCCGAGCGCCGCTCGGGAGCTCCGCCCAAAGAGGGATTCCGTGCCCGATGCCCGCCGTGTTGACATGCGCTTTCGCAAGCCACGTGCCCTTCCCATAGGCTCCCTGAAATGACGCCACCTGCTTCGACCGCCCGGTTTACCCGCGCCGCCACCTCCGAGGTCGAGGACGTGCAGGCGCGCGCCGACACGCGCCAGCTGCCGATCAACCGGGTCGGCATCAAGGACATCAACCACCCGGTGCGGGTCAAGGACCGCTCCGCCGGTGAGCAGCACACCATCGCCACCTTCAACATGTACGTGAGCCTGCCGCATAACTTCAAGGGCACGCACATGTCGCGGTTCGTGGAGATCCTGCACGCCGAGCGCGAGATCTCGGTGGAGTCCTTCCGCGGCATGCTCGGCACCATGACCACGCGCCTGGAGGCCGACACCGGCCACATCGAGATGAGCTTCCCGTTCTTCGTGATGAAACGCGCACCGGTCTCCGGGGTCGAGAGCCTGATGGACTACCAGGCGGGTCTCATCGGCGAGCAGCGCCGCGGCCATACCGACATGTGGGTGCGGGTGTCGGTGCCGGTGACCAGCCTGTGTCCGTGCTCGAAGCGCATCTCCGACTACGGTGCCCACAACCAGCGCTCGCACGTGACGATCACCGCGAAGCTGCGCAGCCACATGTGGATCGAGGAGCTGATCGACATCGCCGAAAGCGAAGCCTCCTGCGAGCTGTATGGGATTCTCAAGCGGCCCGACGAGAAGTACGTCACCGAACGCGCCTACGACAACCCGAAGTTCGTCGAGGACATGGTGCGCGACGTCGCCACACGGTTGAACAGCGACGCGCGGGTCGCCGCCTACGTGGTGGAGTCGGAGAACTTCGAGTCGATTCACAATCACTCCGCCTACGCCCGTATCGAGCACGACAAGGACGCCTGAGGTCGCGCTACCCCGCAGGCGCGCGCGCATGACGTTTTCTTAATGCCGCCGTCATAGCCCGGACAGGCCGCGGCGGCTAAGTTCTGCTCACTGGATGTGAAGCGATCAGGAGCGGAGCCTCATGAAGACGATCAGCGCCCTCGCCGTCGCCGCGATCCTCGGCTGCGGCGCCGCCGCCGCCACCGATCCGCCGGCGGCACCGTCCGCGACGCCGATCAAGCATCCGACGCTCAAGTCCTGCAACAGGGAAGCCAACACCAAAAAGCTCACCGGCAAGGAGCGCGCCGACTTCGTGAAGAAGTGCACGGCCGAAAAGTCCCCGGGCTGACGCGGCGGCCAACCGCTAGACTGGCGGGCCATGGCAGAGGCGTGGCTCGCCGGCTGGGAGAACTACTACGTCGTGCTCGGCTCGGGCGCGGCGGGACTCACCGGACTGACCTTCGTGGTCGTGGCGCTGATCCGCGACGCGCACAAAGTTCGTCCCGAGGGAATGAACGCGTACGTCACGCCCACCATCGTGCATTTCAGCGGCGTGCTGACGCTGGCGGCGTTCGTGAGCATGCCGCACCAGCGGCTGCTGACGTTGAGCCTCGGGTTCGCCGTCGGCGGACTTGCCGGCGTGCTCTACAGCAGCCGGGTCGCGGCGCGGATGCCGCGCATCGGCAGCGAGTACGTTGCGGTGCGCGAGGATTGGATCTTCAACGTGATCCTGCCGCTGGCCGTGTACGCCGGCCTGCTGGTCAGCGCAGTCACCATCTGGCGCTGGCCGGAGCCGAGCCTGTATGCGGTCGCAGCCCTGTCGCTCGCCATGCTGTTGATCGGCATACGTAACGCCTGGGATGTTGCGGTCTGGATGACCACGCACTGACCGCGCGCCGCGGGCCTTCCACTTACCTGTCCAAACCGGCCCGTTGCCAAGCGGGCAAAAGCCGCGCCTTTTGCCCGCGGGCCAGAGTCCATCGCAGCGCCTGGCCTGCGCGCCGCGCCGCAGGCGCGGCGCGCCAATCAAAAAGGCAGGTCCACCACCACCCTGAGCCCGGGCTCGTTGCTCTCGAGCTGCAGCCGGCCGCGGTGCAGCCGCGCGATCGCGGCGACCAGGCTGAGGCCGAGCCCGCTGCCTTCCTGCTTGCCGTGCCCGATGCGCACGAACGGCTGCACGGCGCGGGCACGGTCATCGGCGGCAATGCCCGGGCCGTTGTCGCTCACCGTGAGGCGCACGCAGTCGGACAGGCGCTGCACCACGACCTCGATGGCGCCGCCGCGCGGCACGTACTTCAGGCCGTTCTCGATCAGGTTGGTGAGCAGCTGAGCGAGCAACTGGCGGTTACCCTGCACCAGCGCCTGCGGCTCGTGCCGGCAGGCGAGCGCCACCCCCTGCGAGCCGGCCACCGGCTCGAATAGCTCGACCAGCTCGGCGGCGAGCTCGCCCACTTCGACGGCGGCCGGCGCGGCCAACGGCGTGCCGGATTCGGCCAGCGCGATCTGCAGCAGCGTACCGAGCGTGCGCTGCAGGCGATCGACCTCATGCAGCGCCGACTCGACCGATTCATGCACCGCGGGCTCGAGCGGCGGGGCGCGCAGCAGCAGCGCATCCATGCGCGTGCGCAGCCGATGCAGCGGCGCGCGCAGATCGTGGGCAGCGCTGTCGAAGGTGGCGCGCAGCGTGCCGGCCTGCTCCTCGAGGCGGTCGAGCACGCGGTTGACCGACCGCGCGAGGGAATCGAACTCGTCCTTCGCGCCGGCGACCGGCAGGCGCGAACCGAGGTCGCCCGCCATGATGCGCTGGCAAGTGCGCGTCACTTCGTCGACGCGCCGCGCCAGCCGGTAGCTGAACCAGAAACCGGCCAGCGCCGCCGCCAGCGTCGACAGTCCAATGCCCCAGAGCGTCGCGAAGCGGAACTTCTCGGCGAAGCGCCGTCCCTGGGAGATGTCGGTGCCGACCAGCAGCAGGTCGCCGCCCGGGAGCGTGCGCACCGCGGCCCGTACCGGGTGCACGGCGCGGCGGCCGGGCTCGATAGTGGCGATCTCAAACTCCGGCCGCGCCTCGGTGGGCATGCCGTCGAACGGCCAGTTGGTGACATTGCCGGCGATACGCTCGAAGTTCGAGTCCGCAACCATGTAGACGGCGCCGATGCGGCCCCAGCTGTCGATGCGCAGGTTGATCTCGTCGGTGACGCCCGGCAGGCCGCTGCGCGCGTACTTCTCCTCGAGGCTCTTCAACTCCGAGTCGATGATCAGATCGACCTCGTCGGTGATCAGGCTCTCGGTGAGCAGATAGGCACTGCCGAGCGTCACGGCCACGGCCAGCGTCACCAGCAGCGTGTAGCCCACCGACAGGCGGAAGGCGGTGGTGTTGATCAGGTCGAGCCGCACTGCGCTTCAGGCTTCGCTGCGCAGCACGTAACCCGAGCCGCGCACCGTGTGAATCAGCGGGTGGTCGGTGCCGCGATCGATGGCCTGGCGCAGGCGGCTGATGTGCACGTCGATCAGGTTGCTCTGCGGATCGAAATGCAGGTCCCAGACCCCTTCCAGCAGCATGGTGCGCGTCACCACCTGACCGGCGCGCCGCATCAGGAATTCCAGCAGCTTCAGCTCGCGCGCCGTCAGCTCGACCTCGCGGCCGCCGCGGGTGACGCGGCGTGCCAGCAGGTCGAACTCCAGGTCCTCGACCTTCAGGCGCGTGGTCTGGGTGGAGCTCGAGTGGCGGCGCAGCAGTGCCTCGATGCGCGCCAGCAGCTCCGCGAACGCGAACGGCTTGGTGAGGTAGTCATCGCCGCCCGCCTTCAGCCCGCGGATGCGGTCGTCGACGCTGCCGAGCGCCGACAGCACCAGCACCGGGGTGGCGATACCCTTGCGGCGCATCAGCTCGATGATCGCGAGCCCGTCGATGTGCGGCAGCATGCGGTCGGTCACCACCAGGTCGAACTGCCCCTCGGTGGCGCGGAACAGGCCCTCGCGGCCGTCGGCGGCATGATCGACGCTGTAGCCGCTCTCGCGCAGGCCCTTGACGAGAAAGCGCGCCGCCTCGGTGTCGTCTTCTATGAGCAGCACGTGCACGGTGCGAGAGAGTAGGAGGCGGCGCCGTGGCAGCGCAAGCGCTGCCAGGCGTGCGCCGGGCGCCCTGGGAAGCGACCCGCGGGGCGGTTATGGCTGACTGGCGGCGGCGGCGGGCGTGGCCGGCACGCGCTCGGCGCTCTGCAGGCGCGAGATGAGCGAGCGCAGGAACACGCGGTTGAAGCGCAACTGACAGGAAGCCGACACCTGCTCGAGCAGCGTCGAGCTCACCTTGAGCACGGTGACCGCGGCGGTGGCGCGAATCGTGGCGGTGCGCTTGGCGCCCGGCACGTAGCTCGCCTCGCCGAAGCAATCGCCGGTCTCGAGGCCGCCGACGCGCCGGCCGTGACGCTCGACCGCGCAGCCGCCGCTAACCAGTATGTAGAAGCGGTCGTCCATCTCGCCTTCCTTGACGATCTCCTCACCGGCGGCATAGTCCTGCCAGCTGCTGGCGCGCAGCACTTCCCAGATCTCGGCGTGCGAGAACTCATGGAAGAATTTCAGCCGCCGCAGCACCCCGAACTGCTCCTGCCGGTCGATGCGCGCATTGGCCTCGCGCAGCCGCTGGTGCACACGGGTGAGCTCGGCGGCGAAGTCGAGTCCGCTCTTGTAGCGCTTGGTCGGATCCTTCTGCAACGCAGTCGCCACCACGGTCTCGAGCTCTTCGGGCACTTCCTTGCGCAAGGTGTGGATCGGCGGCGGCGTCGCGTACACGATCTGGTGCAGGAGCTTCTGCAGGTTGCCGGCGCGGAACGGCCGCGAGCCGGTGAGCAGCTCGTACATCACCGCCCCGAGCGAGTACAGGTCAGAGGCATTGGTGAGATCGAGGCTCTGCACCTGCTCGGGCGACATGTACGACGGGCTGCCGGCGATGCCCTCGATGCGCGAGATGTCCGAGTCCGACACCAACGCGATGCCGAAGTCGATGATGCGCACGTCGCTGTCCTGCGTGAGCATGATGTTCGAGGGCTTGATGTCGCGGTGGATGACACCGCGCGAATGCGCGTAGTGCAGTGCCTTGGCGCACTTGAACATAATCTCGACGGTGTCGTCGATGCGCAGCAGGTTGTCGGGCCGGCAGTAGGCGGCGAGCGTGCGCGCGCCGTGCACGTGCTCGGTCACGATGTAGCAGTGGCCGCCCTCTTCGCCGGCGTCGTAGATCGGCAGGATGTGCGGGTGCTGCAGCATGCCCACCAGGTGCGCTTCCGAGAGGAACATCTTGCGCGCGATGCGCGCACGCTCCTCGTCGCTGCCGGTGTCCATGTTGTACACCTTGATGGCGACGTCGCGGCCGTAGTACGCGTCATGCGACAGGTACACGACGCCGGTGCTGCCGCGGCCGACCTCCTTGATGACCGCGTACTTGCCGATCTTGTCGGGAATGCGGTGGGCAGGCTTCGCCGGCGGCACGGATTTTGAGAGCGGTACTGACATCGGGCGCGAGCTGCGGAGCGGAGCGAAGTGTCAGGATAAGGGCTCGCTGCGCCGCGCGATGTGATGTAAGCCTCACGCCCCCGGAGGTGCGCGCGTCGCGCGCGTCGCGCGCGTCATGCGAAGTGCTGGTAGCCGGAATGCGAGAACTCCATCACAGTACCGTCGCGTGTCACCTCGACACCGGCGCCGGCACGCAGCGCGCCGATGCGGTGGTAATTCCAGCGCTCCGGCGGCAGCTCGCGCACCAGCTGCGCGCTCCTTTCCGGGCGCACGCTGAAGCACAGCTCGTAGTCGTCGCCGGCGCTGAGCGCGAGCTTGCGCGCCGCCTCCGCTCCGAGCGCCTGCTCGAGCGGCTCGGACACCGGCAGCGCCGCGAACTCCAGCGTCAGCGCCGTACCGCTCGCCTGCGCGAGCTTGCCGGCATCGCCGAGCAGTCCGTCGGACACGTCGATGCAGGCGCTGGCATAGCCACGCAGCTGCTCGCCGAGCGCCACGCGCGGCGACGGCGCGAGGAAGCGCTCGCGCAGGTAGGCCGCCGCCGCGGGCGGCGCCGTGAGCCGCCCCTGAAGCAGTGCCAGTCCCGCGCCGGCATCGCCGGGCATGCCCGACACGTACAGCAGGTCGCCGGCGCGTCCGCCGGCGCGCGTCAGCGCCGTGCCGCGCGGCACGAAGCCGAGCAGCTGCAGCGTCACGCACAGCGGCCCGCGCGTGGTGTCCCCGCCGACCAGCGCCACGTTGTGGGCCCGGGCAAGGGCCGCGAGTCCGGCGGCGAATTCCGCCAGCCAGCCGGCGTCGGCCTCCGGCAGCGTCAGCGCGAGCAGCGCCCAGGCGGGCCGCGCGCCCATAGCGGCCAGGTCGCTCAGATTCACCGCCAACGCACGGTGGCCGATCGCCGCCGGCGGCGTGGCCGGCGGGAAGTGCACTCCGGCCACCAGCGTGTCGGTCGTCGCCACCAGCTGCGCGTCGCGCGGGCACTCGAGCACCGCGGCGTCGTCGCCGATGCCGAGCGGCACGTCGGTGCGCTGCACGCCGAGGCTGCGGAAAAAACGCTCGATGAGTGCCGACTCCGACAGCGGCATGGCAGCCCTCCCCGGGGTGCTCAGTGCTCGTCCGGCCGTAGTACGCGCGCGGCGCGATCCAGCACCGCGTTGACGAACTTGTGACCGTCGGTCGCGCCGAAGCGCCGGGCGAGGCTCACCGCCTCGTTGATCGCCACGCGGTATGGCACCTCCGGCAGGTAGCCGAGCTCGTACAAGCCGATGAGCAGCGCCGCGTGCTCGATCGGATCGAGCCGGCCCGGCTCGCGGTCGCTGAAGGTCGCGAGCTGCGCATCCAGCTCGGCGCGCGCCCGGCCCACTCCCTCGATGAGCGCGCGGAAGTACCCGGCGTCGGCCCGCACCATGTCGTCGGCGCCGCCAAACTCCGCCAGCAGCTCCTGCCACGGGCAATCGTTCAGTTGCCAGCGGTATAGCGCCTGCAGGGCGAGCTTGCGCGCCACGCTGCGGGCACCGCTGAATTCCCGCGTGCCCGCCGGGCTCGCCGGCGCCTTCACAGGCGCGCCATCACGCCGGCCATTTCCAGCGCGCTGTCCATCGCCTCGCCGCCCTTGTTGCCGGTCGCGGTCGCGGCGCGCTCGAGCGCCTGCTCGAGCGTCTCGACCGTGAGCACGCCGAAGGCGATCGGCACACCGGTCTCGAGACTCGCCAGCTGCAGTCCGCGCGCGCACTCGCCGGCGACGTAATCGAAGTGCGGCGTGTCGCCGCGAATCACGCACCCGAGGGCCACGACCGCGTCGAAGCGGCCGCTGCCGGCGAGCTTGCGCGCCGCCACCGGCAGCTCGAAGGCGCCGGGCACGCGCACGATGGCCAGATCCGCCGTGGCGCCGCCCCGCTCGAGCCAGGCACGGGTCGCACCCTTCAGCAGGCTCGCGACGATCAGGTCGTTGAAGCGCGCCGCAACGATCGCGATCCGGCGACCGCGGGCGTCCGGCTCGACCTCGACCACGTCCGGCTCGGTCACCCCTGGTCCCCGACGTAACCCTCGATCTCCAGGTCGAACGCCGAGATGCCGTGCATCTGCTTCGGCGCCGACAACACCCGCATGCGCGTCACGCCGAGATCCTTGAGGATCTGCGCGCCGACGCCGAAGGTGCGCAGCACCGCGCCCGCGGCGCGCGCCGCGGGCTGCGCGCCGGCAGCGGCGAAGCCGCGCAGCGCCTCGGTGAGCTCGGCCGCAGATTCCGTCTCGCGCAGCACCACGATCGCGCCGTTGCCGGCCTCGGCGATGCGCTCCATCGCCGCGCGCAGCGTCCAGGTGCGCGCCGCAGCGCGCACGCCGAGCAGGTCGCGCAGCGTGTCAGCGACGTGCACGCGCACCAGCGGCGCCTCGGGGCCGTCGAGCCGGCCGCGCGCCAGCGCCAGATGCACTTCCATCGTGACGCGATCCTGGTAGGTGTACAGCCGGAACTCACCGAGCTCGGTCTGCACGCTCTGGTCGGATATGCGCTCGACCGAGCGCTCGGTGCGCAGGCGGTGGCGGATGAGATCGGCGATGGTGCCGACCTTGAGCGCGTGCCGCCGGGCAAACTCCTGCAGCTGCGGGCGGCGTGCCATGGTGCCGTCGTCGTTCATGATCTCGCACAGCACGCCCACCGGCGCGCATCCCGCGAGCCGGCACAGGTCGACCGCGGCCTCGGTATGCCCGGCACGTACCAGTACGCCGCCACCGCGCGCGCGCAGCGGGAAGATGTGTCCGGGTCGGGCAAAGTCGCCCGGCGCCGCATCAGGTGAGGCCAGGGCGCGGATGGTCGCGGCGCGATCCGCCGAGGACACGCCGGTGGTGGTGCCGCGCACCAGGTCCACCGACACGGTAAATGCGGTGCGCTGCGATTCGCTGTTGAGCGGCACCATCTGCGGCAGCTCCAGCCGCGCCAGCCGCTGCTCCTCCATCGACACGCAGATGATGCCGCTGGTGTGGCGGATCATGAAGGCGACCGCTTGGGGCGTGGCGCGCTCGGCCGCCATGATGAGATCACCCTCGTTCTCCCGGTCCTCGTCGTCCATGACGACGACCATGCGCCCGGCGCGCAGCTCGCCGAGCAGCTCCTCGATGGAGCCGAGCGGTGTATCCGGGGGAGCAGCCTTGCCGTGCAGGGTCAGGACTTTGGACATGCGGCGTGCGTCAGCTTGGTGCGGCACACCAGTATACCCGAGCCTCAGTAACCCCCGCGGCCGCTGCGGTTACAGAGAATAGTGCACGATCATGCGCACCACGCGGGCATGCTCCGCCGACCAGTGGGTGAACGCCTGACAGACCTGCCGCGTGTCGCCTTCCGGCGTGCCCTCGGAATACTTTTCCGCGAAGCGCGCTTGGCCCGCTTCCTGGCCCGGCAGGAAGCGGCTCGCGCTCCAAGGCGTATCCGCGCCGGCGGGCCGGCTGAAGAGCGCAACCTCGGTGACGGTGGCGCTGGTCGGGATCGCCGCGCACAAAGTCACCGCAGCGGCGTCGGCTTCCGTGCACCCCGGCGCGGCGGGCGTGACCGGGTCGGCCGCAGCTCCCGGCGCGGCGGCACCGGCGGGAGCGGCGGAAGCGGCGGAAGCGGCGGGCACGGCCGAAGCGGTTGCCGGGGCCGGCCGCCGGCATGCCGCCACGGTCGCGGTGATCGCCACGCCGTCGAAGCCGATGCGGCGCAGCACGCCGGCCTCGATGTCAGCGCGCGCCGCCTGACGCGTCGCCGCGAGCTCGCCAACCGTGCGGCTGATCTCCGCGACGCGCGCCTGCAGCTCGTGCTGCAGCACAGTCTGCGCCGCCCGCTCGCCCTCGGTGAGCCACTGCGAAAGTGCGAAGCCGGATATGGCCGCCGCCCCGATGATCACCAGCAGCACGATGCGCTGCAGCCGGCTCTTGCGGCGCGCGGCCGCAGCGGACTGGCCGCGAGCGCCGTCGCGAAGCGAGGCTGTGCGGAACTGCAGGAACGACGCGGACAGCGTCGCGGTGCCCGCGATGATGGCGGCCAGGACTGAATCGGACATCGACATTTTGCAGGCGAGCGATACTCCGCCACCACGCTAGCACGCTGTCCGGCCAGCGACGGCGCGTCGCGGGGAGAGAAACGGAAAAACGCGACCCCGGTCACAGCGTGCGTTGTCGGCGCATCGCGACGCGCGGCCGGCTCATCAGCGGCAGCTGATCAGCGCCGATCTGCGCTGTCGGCAGCGAGCATGAGCCGCTCGAGGTAGCGGGCGATCTGGTCGACCTCGAGATTCACGGCGCTGCCGACGGTCAACGCCCCGAGGGTGGTGACTGCCTGAGTGTGCGGGATGATGTTGACGCCGAAGGTCGCGCCTTCGACCTCGTTGACGGTCAGGCTGACGCCGTCGACGGCGATCGAGCCCTTGGGGGCGATGTAGCGAATGAGCGACGCCGGCACCGCGAAAGTCAGGCGCTGCGAGCGCGCATCGGCGCGACTCGCGGCGAGATGCGCCACCGCGTCCACATGTCCCGACACGAGGTGACCGCCGAGCGGCTCGCCGGCGCGCAGCGCCGGCTCGAGATTGACGCGCGCGCCGACCGCGAGCCCGCCGAGGGTCGTCACCGAGAGTGTCTCGCGCGACACATCGGCGCCGAAGCTGCCTCCCTCGAGCGTGGTGACCGTGAGGCAGCAGCCCTGCACGCAGACGCTGTCGCCGATGTTCATCCCGGCGGCCGTGAGCCGCGCGCTCTCGATCACCAGACGCACATCGCCGCCGCGGGTCTCGCGCCGCTCGACCTTGCCCAGGTCCTGGACGATTCCGCTGAACAACCTCAGCTCCCGGCGGCGCGCAACCGCAGCCGCACGTCGGTCCCGATCTGCTGTGTCTCAACGAGCGCGAAGCCCGGGGCCTCCTCGAGCGTCTGCAGCGGCGGCAGGTTGACCAGCGGCCGGGCGTGCGGACCGAGCAGCTTCGGTGCGACATAGAGCAGCAGCTCGTCGGTCAGACGCTGCCGCAGCAGCTGTCCGGCAAGCGTCGCTCCCGCCTCGACCTGCAACTCATTGACTTCGAGCTCGCCGAGCCGCTCGAGCACGCCCGGCAGCGCCAGTCCGTCGGCCGCCGCGGGCAGCGTCTCGATGCGCGCGCCCTGTGCTGCGAGCGCCGCGCAGCGCGGCTCCCAGCGCGGATCGTCGGCCGGCACGGCCGTCAGGATCAGCACTTCGCCCGCAGTGCTGAACAGCCGCGCCTGCGGCGGCGTGCGCAGCGCCCCGTCGAGCACCACGCGCAGCGGCGGGCGCGGCTCGCTCGGGCCGCCCTCCTCGCTCAGACGCACGTTGAGACGCGGATCATCGGCGAGCACCGTGCTCACCCCGGTCATGACGGCGGAGCTGCGCGCACGCCAGCGATGCACGTCCTCGCGAGCCGCCTCGCCCGTGATCCACTGGCTCAAGCCGTTCTCGAGCGCGGTGCGGCCGTCGAGGCTCATGGCGAGCTTGACGCGCACCCACGGACGGCCGGTGCGCATGCGCTGCATGAACCCCACGTTGAGGTCGGTGGCTTCCTGCTCCATCAGGCCCGACTCGACCGTGATGCCCGTGGCGCGCAGCGCCGCATCGCCCCGCCCGTTGACGAGCGGATTGGGGTCGGCGACCGCATACACGACGCGCGCCACGCGCGCCTGGATCAGGGCGTCGACGCACGGCGGTGTGCGCCCGTGGTGACTGCAGGGCTCGAGCGTCACATAGGCGGTGGCCCCCGCGGCCTGTGCGCCGGCGACGCGCAGCGCCAGCACTTCCGCGTGCGCTTCCCCCGGCTGCTCGTGCCATCCCTCGCCGACCACGCGGCCGCGCTGGGCGATCACACAGCCGACGCGCGGGTTGGGCTGCGTGGTGGCAAGGCCGCGGGCCGCGAGCGCCAGGGCCCGCTGCATCGCGAAACGGTCGAAATCGTAGAACATCACTTGTCGTGCGCCGGCTTGGGCTCGGCGGCGTTGTCAGCGCCTTCGGCCGGCAGCAGCGGCAGCTGGTCGCGGTGCGCATCCCGGCCGCCGCGGCGCCGCGGCGCCGCACGTTGCGGCGTGCCGGCCGGCGGCGCGGCGCGCGCACTACGCAGCCGCTCGATCTCGTGATGAAAGGCCTCGACGTCCTCGAACTGGCGGTACACGGAGGCGAAGCGCACGTAGGCCACCTCGTCGAGCTGGCGCAGCTCCTCCATGACCAGCTCCCCGATGGTGCGCGCCGGCACTTCGCGGTCGCCGAGGCTGCGCACCTTGTGAACGATGCGGCTCACCGCCTCGTCGAGCTGCGCGCGCGGCACCGGGCGCTTCTCCAGCGCCTTCTCCATGCCGGCGCGGAGCTTGTGCTCGTCGAAGGTCTCGCGCGCGCGATCGCCCTTGACGATCATCGGCATGAGGAGCTCGGCGGTCTCGAAGGTGGTGAAGCGCTCGCCGCATTGCAGGCACTCGCGCCGCCTGCGGATCTGGCGGCCCTCGCCGGCGAGCCGCGAATCGGTCACCTTGGTCTCGATGTGACCGCAGAAGGGACAGTGCATGCGGCGCGCCGCCCGCTAGCGGCTCAGGTTCCGTAGACCGGAAAGCGCCGGCACAGCTCGAGCACACTGCCGCGTACCCGCTCGACCACCGGCGCCGCGCCCTCGGCGTCCAGCACCTCGGCAATGAAGTCCGCGACCTGCTCCACCTCGGCGGCGCGGAAGCCACGCGTGGTCGAGGCCGGCGTGCCGATCCTCAGGCCGCTGGTCACCATCGGCGGCCGCGGGTCGTTCGGCACCGCGTTCTTGTTCACCGTGATGTTGGCGCGCCCGAGTGCCGCGTCGGCGTCCTTGCCGGTGATGTTGCGGTCCGCGAGGCTCATGAGGAACAGGTGGTTGTCGGTGCCGCCGGAGACGATCTGAAAGCCGCGCTCGGCGAGCCGCGCCGCCATGGCGCGCGCGTTCTCGAGCACCTGGCGCTGGTAGTCGCGGAACTCCGGCTGCAACGCCTCGGCGAGCGCCACCGCCTTGGCGGCGATCACGTGCATCAGCGGTCCGCCCTGGGTGCCGGGGAACACCATGGAGTTGAGCTTCTTGGCGATCTCGTCGTTGGCGCGCGCCAGGATCAACCCGCCGCGCGGGCCGCGCAGCGTCTTGTGCGTGGTGGTGGTAACGACGTCGGCGTGCGGCAGCGGGTTGGGATACAGACCGGCCGCCACCAGCCCGGCGACGTGCGCCATGTCGACCACGAAGTACGCGCCGACCTCGCGAGCGATCGCCGCGAAACGCGCCCAGTCGACCACGCGCGAGTAGGCGGAGAAGCCGGCGATGATCATCTTCGGCCGGTGCTGCTCGGCGAGACGCTGCACCTCGGCATAGTCGATCTCGCCGCTGTCGGGGCGAATGCCGTACTGGATCGCGCGGAAGAACTTGCCGGAGAAGTTGACCTTGGCGCCGTGCGTGAGGTGCCCGCCATGGTCGAGGCTCATGCCGAGAATCGTGTCCCCGGGCTGCGCCAGCGCGAAGTACGCGGCGGCGTTGGCCTGCGAGCCGGAGTGCGGCTGCACGTTGGCATAATCCGCCCCGAACAGGCGCTTCGCCCGCGCGATGGCCAGCGACTCGACCACGTCGACGAACTCGCAGCCGCCGTAATAGCGCTTGCCGGGGTAGCCTTCGGCGTACTTGTTGGTGAGCACCGAGCCCTGCGCGGCGAGCACCCGCGGGCTGGCGTAATTCTCCGAGGCGATGAGCTCGATGTGCTCTTCCTGCCGGCGGCGCTCGCCGGCGAGCGCCGCCGCGAGCTCGGGATCGAAGCCTTCTATGGTCTCGGTGGTGCGGAACATGGGCGCATAGCTTACCGCGCCTACATCAGGTTCTCGACCACCGCGGTCCAGGCCTGCGCGAGATTGGTGCGGTTGTAGCCTCCGCCCCCGAGCGCCAGCAGCCGCCCGTGGCCCAGACGGTCGGCGAGCTCGCCGAGCTCGCGGGCCGCGCGGCCGTGCACCGCCGGCGAGAAGCGCAGGTGCGTGATCGGGTCGCCCGCGATGCTGTCGGCGCCGCACTGCAGAAGCACGAACTCCGGCGCGAACTTCTCCAGGTGCGCAAGCACCGCCGGCCAGCGCTGCGCGAACACCGCATCGTCCGCCCCCGGTGGCAGCGGCACGTTGAGCTTGGTGCCGGCCGCAAGGCCGCGGCCGGTCTCGCCGGCGAAGCCGGTGCCCGGGTACAGGTAGCGCCCGTCCTCGTGCAGGTCGGCGAAGATCACCGCCGCGTCCTCCTCGAAGCCGTAGAACACGCCGTCGCCGTGATGAGCGTCGATGTCGACGTAGGCAACGCGCTTCAGGCCAGCGCGCTTGAGCTGCTCGATCGCGACGCCGCAGTCGTTGAAGACACAGAAGCCCGCGGCGCGATCGCGCGCGGCATGATGCAGCCCGGCGATCGGCACGAAGGCACGCCGGCACTCGCCGCGCATGATCGCTTCCATCGCGCTCAAGGTGGCGCCGACGACTCCCGCGGCCGCCTCGTACACACCGCGGAAGGCGGGCGTGTCGCCGGCGTCGAGAAAGCCCGCGCCACTCGCGGACGCGGCGCGCACGAACTCGACGTAACGCGCGGTGTGGAATGCCAGCAGCTCATCGTCGGAGGCCGTGCGCGGCTCGAGCAGCTGCACGCGCTTCTGCAGGCCGCGCGCTTCGAACTCGCGCACGAAGGCACTGAGCCGATCCGGACCGAACGGATGGCCGTCGCCGAATCCGTAGCGCGCCAGGCGCTCGCTGACGATCACTCCCACGCCGGCACTCATGTCGGTCGGATGCTCCCGCGCCCAGTGAGGATGTCCCGCAGCATGGAGCCTAACACACGCGCGCGCACCGGCAGGCGGCGCACGCGGTGCGCGGCGCCGAGCGCCCATCGCCAAGGCCGCCGGCCTCGCCCATAATCTGAAATTGTACTCACTTAACAAGCCCAAGCCCGTCCATGGCCCAGTACATCTTTACGATGAACCGCGTGTCGAAGGTGGTGCCGCCGAAGCGCGTCATCCTGCGCGACATCAGCCTGTCGTTCTTCCCGGGCGCCAAGATCGGCGTGCTGGGCCTGAACGGCTCCGGCAAGTCGACGCTGCTGCGGATCATGGCCGGCGTCGACTCGGGCTTCGACGGCGAAGCGCGGCCGCAGAGCGGCATCCGCATCGGCTTCCTGCCGCAGGAACCGCAGCTCGATGCGGCCAAGACCGTGCGCGCTACCGTGATCGAGGCCCTGAGCGAGACCTTCCGCCAGCTGGAGGAGTTCAACCACATCAGCGAGCAGTTCGCCGAGCCCATGAGCGACGACCAGATGAACGCGCTGCTCGCACGGCAGGGGCAGCTGCAGGACGCCATCGACGCCGCCGGCGGCTGGGAACTCGAGCGCAAGCTCGAGATCGCCGCGGACGCCCTGCGCCTGCCGCCGTGGGAGGCGAGCATTGGCACACTCTCGGGCGGGGAGAAGCGCCGCGTCGCGCTCTGCCGGCTGCTGCTGTCGGCCCCCGACATGCTGCTGCTCGATGAGCCGACCAACCACCTCGACGCCGAGTCGGTCGCCTGGCTCGAGCGTTACCTGGAGGAATATCCGAGCACGGTGATCGCCGTCACCCACGACCGCTATTTCCTCGACAACGTCGCGGAGTGGATCCTCGAGCTCGACCGCGGCCATGGGATCCCGTGGCACGGCAACTACTCCTCGTGGCTCGAGCAGAAGGAGCAGCGCCTGGCGCTCGAGGAGCGCGAGCAGGAGGCGCTGCGCAAGGCGCTGGCGCAGGAGCTCGAGTGGGTGCGGCAGAACCCCAAGGCGCGTCAGGCCAAGAGCAAGGCGCGCCTGCAGCGCTACGACGAGCTCGCAGCGCGCGAATTCCAGCAGCGCAACGAGACAAACGAGATCTACATTCCCCCGGGCGAGCGCCTCGGCGACCTGGTGATCGAGGTCGCGGGACTCACCAAGGGCTACGGCGAGCGGCTGCTGATCGACGACCTGTCGTTCAAGCTGCCGCGCGGCGGCATCGTCGGCATCATCGGCCCGAACGGCGCGGGCAAGACCACGCTGTTCCGCATGCTGACCGGCGCCGAGCCGCCGGACGCGGGCTCGATCCGCCTCGGACCGAGCGTGCGCCTCGCCTGCGTCGATCAGTCGCGTGACAAGCTCGATGACACCAAGAGCGTGTGGCAGGAGATCTCCGGCGGACTCGACCTGATCAAGGTGGGCGCCTACGAAACGCCCTCGCGCGGCTACGTCGGACGCTTCAACTTCAAGGGTGCGCAGCAACAGCAGCTGATCGGCGAGCTGTCCGGGGGCGAGCGCAATCGGGTACATCTCGCCAAGGTGCTGCGCGCCGGGGGCAACGTGCTGCTGCTCGATGAGCCGACCAACGACCTGGACGTCGAGACACTGCGCGCGCTCGAGCAGGCGCTGCTCGCCTTCCCCGGCTGTGCGGTGGTGATCTCCCACGACCGCTGGTTCCTCGACCGCATCGCCACCCATGTGCTCGCCTTCGAGGGCGACTCGCAGGTCGTGTGGTTCGAGGGCAACTACCAGGAGTACGTCGCCGACTTGAGGCGCCGCAAGGGCGACGACGCCGCGCAGCCGCACCGCCTCAGGTACAAACCGCTGACGCGCTGACCGTCCCCACGACCTTGTCCCGCGAGAGCGAAACCATCGACGCGCCGGCCGAGGGGACCGGCGCGCTACGCTGGCTCGGCCCCCTTGCCGCGCTGCTGGTGTTCACCGGCGTGGTGCTGATCCTGCATCACCAGCTGGCGCGGCTGCACGCCGCGAGTGTGTTCGAGCATCTGCGCTCGATCCCGCGCCGCCAGGTGCTCGCCGCGCTCGCCTTCACCGCGGCGAGCTACTGGCTGCTGTCCACCTACGAGGTGCTGGCGCTCGCGTATCTCAAGCGCGCCATTCCCTATGGCCGGATCGTGTTCACCTCGTTCATCGCCTACTCCTTCGGCCACACGCTGGGCTTCGCGGCGTTCACCGGCGCTGCGATCCGCTTCCGCCTGTATGCCACCGCCGGCGTCAGCGCCATCGAGGTCGCGACGGTGTCGGGTTTCTGCGGCCTGTCGCTCGGCATCGGGCTGGCGGCGGTCTCCGGAATGTCGCTGCTGCTGTCGCCGGAGCACGCAGCCACCGTGCTGCGGCTGCATCACAACTGGTCGCTGCTGGTCGGCTCACTGTTGCTCGCGGCGGTGACCGCCTACGCCGCGTGGACCTGCCTCGCGCGCCGCGCGTTCGAGATCCGCGGCTGGGCGCTGCGCGCCCCGGGGGCGGCGATCGGGCTGACGCAGATCGTGCTCGGCGTGCTCGACCTGACGCTGTCCGCGGCGGTGCTGTGGTCGCTGCTGCCGCCCGACGCGCAGATTGGCTTCATCCCGTTCCTCGGCGTGTACGCGGCCGCGGTGATCGCCGGCATCCTGAGCCACGTGCCCGGCGGGGTCGGGGTGTTCGAGGCGGTGATCCTGCTGACGCTGCCGGGCGTACCCGCGGACGCGCTGCTCGGCTCGCTGCTCGCCTACCGTGCCGTTTACTACTTCGTGCCGCTGCTGTTCGGCACGCTGCTGTTCGGCTCCAAGGAAATCTCGGAACAGCGCTCGCGGCTCGCCTGGGCGCAGCAGCTGGCGAGCCTGTACATCGCGCCGGTCGTGCCGCAGGTCGCCGGCGCGCTGACCTTTCTCGCCGGCGCGCTGCTGCTGTTCTCCGGCGCTACCCCCGCGGTGGACGAGCGGCTGGCGTTCCTCGACCAGTTCCTGCCGCTCGCGGTGCTCGAGGTGTCGCACCTGGTCGGGAGCCTGGCAGGCATCGGACTGCTGGTGCTGGCGCGCGCGCTGTTCAGGCGTGTGCGGGCGGCCTACCACATCTGCGTGTGGCTGCTGGTGGCCGGCGTCTTTGCCTCGCTCCTCAAGGGGCTGGACTTCGAGGCAGCCACGGTGCTGATGCTGGTGCTGGGGGTGCTCATGCTCGGGCGGCGCGCCTTCTACCGCCCGACGGCGATTCTCGCGGAGCGCTTCACGCCGGGGTGGGTGGCAAGCATCGCCGGCGTGGTGCTCACGGCGGCGTGGATCGGCGTCCTCTCGCATCGGCACATCGCCTACTCCAAGCAGCTGTGGTGGACCTTCGCGCTGCATGGCAACGCGCCGCGCGCGCTGCGCGCCTCGCTCGCGGTCATCGTGCTCGGCACCGCGTACGTGCTTCTCAACATGCTGCGGCCGGCGCGTCCGCAGCCCGCGGTCGCGGGGCCGGAGGACCTGGAACGGGCGCGCCCGCTGATCGCGGCCTCGGACCTCACGGTAGCGAACGCCGCGCTCACCGGCGACAAGCGCCTGCTGTTCAGCGAGGCGGGTGACGCTTTCCTCATGTACCAGATCGCCGGGCGCAGCTGGATCGCGCTCGGCGATCCGGTGGGATCGCGCGCCGGCGCCGAAGAGCTGGTGTGGCGGCTGCGCGAGATCTCCGACACGCACGGCGGCCATACGGTGTTCTACCAGGTGTGCGCCCAGCACCTGTCGCTGTACGTCGATCTGGGCCTCGCGGCGCTGAAGATCGGCGAGGAGGCGCGCGTGCCACTCGAGCAGTTCTCGCTCGAGGGGGATGAGCGCGCCGAGCTGCGCCAGTCGCACCGCCGCGCGCAGCGCGACGGTGCCAGCTTCGAGATGGTGCCGCCGGAGCGCGTCGATGCGCTGCTGCCGGTCCTCAAGCGCATCTCCGACAGCTGGCTGGCGGCCAAGTCGACCGGAGAGAAGCGCTTCTCGGTCGGGTGGTTCGCGCCGCAGTACCTGCGGCAGTTCCCGATCGCGGTGGTGCGCTCGGAGGGCACGCCGGCGGCCT
>Ga0209007_1000149_pt1 | contig 40461 bp, 39 predicted proteins | sample JacPinW_OM1H0_O2_FD_187961 | JGI IMG/M metagenome (GOLD analysis project Ga0209007, IMG submission 187961) | Forest soil microbial communities from Algoma, Ontario, Canada - Jack Pine, Ontario site 1_JW_OM1H0_O2 (SPAdes) (version 2) | ecosystem: Environmental > Terrestrial > Soil > Boreal... | reverse complement strand
GATTGGGGTGAAGTCGTAACAAGGTAGCCGTAGGAGAACCTGCGGCTGGATCACCTCCTTTCTAAAAGAAAAGGGAGTACGACCTGCTTCGGTAGCAGGCACGACTCTTCATCCCGGATCTTAGGATCTCGGGAGCTCGGTCCGCTTCTCTCCTCGACTTGTCGAGGGAGAAGCACTCAATGGGCCGGACGGGTTCTGGTAAGTCTCATCCGATATCAAAGAGTTTGCAGACGAACGCAAGCCTGCCTCGGCAGGCAAGCCCCGGTTCAATGAAAATTGAGCCGGGGCTTTTTGTTTGCATCCGCCTTCATTTTTCCGCATCTGAAAACCGCATCGCTCACTTATTCGTTCGATCCATGTCCAAACATCGGATGAAAACCAAGATCGATTCCGCAGGTAGTGTTGCCGCGTATGCGCATGTGCGAGAGAGCTTTGCTCGCCAGGGTCTGATGAGACATCTGGGCGCGGAACTAACCGCCCTCCGTGCGGGCGAATGCGAGATCCGCGTGCAGCACCGTGAGGAGCTCACCCAGCAGCACGGATACTTTCATGCGGGCGTCACCGCCTCCATTGCCGATAGCGCGTCAGGATATGCGGCCTATAGCACGCTGCCGACGGATTCCACCGTGCTCACGGTGGAGTACAAAATCAATCTGGTGGTGCCGGCTGAGGGAGACTTGCTGATTGCTCGAGGCCGGGTTTTGCGTTCGGGACGAACTTTGAAAATCTGTGCAGCGGATGTTTTTGTGGTGGACGGCAAGCAGGAGATTTTGTGCGCGACTTCACTCTCGACCATCATGGCGCTGCCTGGCCAGTCGGACTCTTCTCGATCGCGCCGACGACCGGTGAAGTGATTTTCAACTTTACGTTTTCGTGACTGCTGACCCAGGGTTTGAAATAGTAGAAAACTATGCGTTTGCAGAATCGGTTCATTCCCGGTGAGGTCTAGGATGAAGGATTTTCGATCGCTGGTAATGTCTATTGCCGCAGCTTTGCTTGTGCTTGGAACATCGCTCGCGGCGCGAAGTTCGACACTCCACTCTGACACGTTTGTTCCGGCCCCTTCGCCGCAAAATTCGCAGGCGCCACGAACTTTCCTGGGCGCTGATGAACGCTACAAGGCCGATATCCTCCTTGTGGTTGCGCACCCTGATGACGAAGCTGCAGTAACGCCATACCTAGCGAGAGCCATCGACGAAGGTAAGCGCGTCGCTGTGGTTTATGGAACGCGCGGGGGGAGCGGAGCAAACCAAGCTGGAGCGGAGCACGCCGCTGCTCTGGCGGACATCCGGGAAATTGAAGCGCGCAAAGCTTGCGCGACCCTTGGAATTACGAATGTTTGGTTTCTGGGCGGCAAAGACACCGCCAGTCAAAACGTCTTGCAGTCGCTGGCAACCTGGGGACATGGAGCGACGTTAGAAGAGATGGTGCGGCTCGTGCGGCTAACGCGCCCCGAGGTTATACTCACATTTTTCCCCGGCGTATTCATCGGTGAAAATCATGGCGACCATCAAGCCGCCGGCGTGCTCGCGATGGAAGCTTTCGATTTGGCTGGCGACGCGGCGGTATTCGCATCTCAAGTAGCCGGCTCAACGCGCCGCTTAGAGCCTTATCTCGAAAATCTGCGGCCCTGGCAACCCAAGAAGATTTATTACTTTGGAACTGGAGCTGAGAAATTTAAAGATTCTGGGCCCGCCTACGCAGTTACGGGAATTTCAAAATCGCGCCATATTCCTTATTGGCGCGTGGCCCTTGAATCGTTCAAGGCGCACCAGACCCAGGAAAAAAAGTATATCGATTCTCTCGCCACCATGAGCGAGCAAGATATCGAGAAACAAGCTACCGACGGGTGGGGCTCGAAGCAAACATTTGTTTTGGGGAAATCATTGGTGGGAGGAAGCGTCACAGGAGATATATTCGAAAACATCTCCGCTTCTCCAGCAGTTCCAGCTCCTCGGGTATTGCCGCCAGCGTCTGTGTCCACGCAGGTATCGATCGAACTGGGCGGTCCGTGGAGTTTCTACCGTGATTTCCGCTTGGCCCATGGATTGGAGCAATTGCCTAAGCTAAATATTCCTGAAATTGCAGTCGCCGCCGGCGGTGCGCTCGAAATTCCCGTATGGCTACAGAATCCAACGAACGCCACCCAAGAAATCAAGCTCAATGTCACGGTACCGGACGGCTGGACTGTGAATAATGGGGCGGATCTCTATTCAGTAGACCCCGGTGAAAACGGCGCTGCGACAATTGAGATCGCTGTGCCGCAACTTCCAGCGTCTGAAACCAAGTCGAAAGACATCAGCGAGGTGTCCGTCACCGGAGAGTCAAAGGGCCAGAACATCGGCACGATTAAGCTGCGGGTCCAGTTGCGTTCCCATTCGCTTCCCCAGTAGAAACGTCGTTTGCATTGCGTCACGCTTTGGACTTGGATCTCGGCGACACGCCGGCTTCACATCAACGAGAGAGAGAAGGCTGTAACCCAAACAGGAAGGCTAAAGCCTTTACTCCACCTGCTTGATTGATTGCCCCGCCCGAATGCCGTTGAATCTGCCATCTTTGTCGAACGTGAAGATCAAGCTTGTGGTTCCGATCTGCGCACAGGCATGACAACCGTCTCGGAGAATGTAGTCCACTGCAAATAATAGTTGGCCTGATTCTGAATGTTTCACCAACGGTTTGTTGATGTGGAAGCGATCCGCTGGCCATATGCTGATGTTTGGATACTTCTTCGCCAGCGCGGCATAGATTGGATCTTTGGAGAAGTTTTCTCGCGCCACGAATTTCTGGCCATCGACATCGATGGTTGCAGGGTCGCCGTTTACCAGAAGGACTCCGTCCACTTCATTGGCGCGAAACGGATACTCGATATAGGCAATATCCACCACGCCAACTTTGCGAAAGGCGCGGACGAAGATGAGGCCTTTGCCGGAATTCGATTTTGCGAAACCTACAGCTTGCGACGAGGCCCCGGCAACCCGCATCTCGGCGAGAAAACACTCATTCAAGTCAGCGGGATCACCTTTAGCGCATTTCTGATGGATCGCGGAGAGAACTTGCGGAGAAGGATTCCAGACCGCATCGGCTCCTAGCCGTTGGATCGGAACCTGTGCTGACTCGACTGGACTTTGTCCCGGGAAAAAAGCTCCGCACGCGACACACAAAAAGATTAGCAGCCGGCTTATGGGCTTCATATCGCTGCAAAGGCGACGCTGTGGGCGTCTGCGAATATTTTTTATGGGCCTGGAACGAAGATCTTATCAGCCGCCGAAATATCCACGCCGCGCTGTTCTGTTCGGATCTTAAACCCTCGGAGCTCGCCTTTAGGCTTCTTCGCACGCTCGGTCGCCCAGCTCAGCCAATATTGATTCTTCAAGACCATATCCAGCTGTTGAAGAAATGGAGCGTACGACACCGGTGTGAAGAAACCTTGAAAGAAAGCTTCTCCACCCGTGGCATCCGCTATCTTGCCGAGATTGCTCTGCCCCAGATTCAGATGCCATGAGTTTCGCGTGGCACGTCCCACTCCGGTGGCAAAAAGTGTATGAATCATGACGCCTGCTTTTTGGGCGTTGATGATTGTGGAATCAACATCCGGGCTGGTCGGATAGTCACCCCGAAACCGATCGATGCCGTCGGCGATGAGTAGAATCTCACGTCGAGCCCCGCCGGTAACGGGCCATCCCTTTATCAGACCCATGACCGAGAGATAAATGCTTGAATACGCGCCGGTGTATCCGAGAGGTATGCGGACAGATTTCGCAACGGCATCGTGGTCGGTACTAAATTGAGACGCCGGCTGAACGGTGCCATTACTCGCATAAAACACCCCAACGGCAGTGCTAGCGGGCTGGGAACTGATGAAGTTTCTCAAATCTCCAAGCTGGCTGCCAAGGTCGGTGCTGTCGGCGTCATCAATAACGATCGCGAGCTGAAGCGCGGCCTTGTCTCCCTGTGCTGGAATAAAGTTAGTAACCTCTCGTTTTTGTTTTCCTTCGGTGACGTTTATATCTTGTTTTCCAAGAGCAGGCGGAGCCGTGTATTTGGGCCCCAGCGCGGTTACCACGGTTGTTACCTGAGCATTGGAGGATGACGCTTGATCCTGCGCGTGAGTTGGAAATAGACTCGCTAGAACGGCTGCAAAAATCAAAAGAGCTGGGGAAATGTAAAGGAACTTACGCATTTCTGCCTCCTCCAAAGATAGCTTTAACAAGTCGTCTTAACCCGGGAGAACTCATTCAGGGCGAAATTTCCTTGTGGGCGTAACTCTATTAAGGGAAGCGCCTTCCTGTCAAGTGAGAGAATGACGACGATCAGTAAACCAAGGTGAGCTGTTTCCTGCGCTCGACCCATTCCTGAGTTGCGAAAATTCTAGGAGTAAGTTCGATGAGCCGCGGGAGCATATTGAACACGGCTACCGGCCCCCATTCCGTCCCCTTTCGAGTGCGGAATCCTTTTTTGTTGAGTTCTTCCGCTACCTTGGTTAAGGAAATATCTTGAATGATTAATTCCATCATCGACAGAAGAAATTGCATTTCCTTGGGATTTTCCTCGAGATGTTCGCAATCTCCCGACACGCGTGTGCCGAAGGGAGCGTCTTCGACCGTGGTGCCCGAGCCTTCGGTCTCCACTTCCTTTTCCCGTTCCCATTCGATGCCTACCATGCGCCAGCCCGCCCGCTCACGCTGCTTCAAGTATTCGGGGTCCAGACTACCTTCCAGCGATTCCCTAATGCGCTCCAGTTTTGCCATACGCCCTCCTATGCTCTCGAAGAGATATGTTCAAATCAACTTTCAAGTTTCCGGCTGGAGGTAACGCGCCGCTCAGTTTCCTCCTGCCGCTCTTGTCGCCACAGCCGGGCCGTTTTGCTGCAGCCAAGATTGTAGAAGCGGCTGCTGGCTCGTACGAATATCGATGCAAGCATTAATTTGCTCGAGCGCCAGTTTCAACTCGCGTTCCGCTGCCGGAATCTTGTGCTCCGTGAAGAATTGCTGGACTTCATCACGTTTCGCCGTGTCGCAAAAAACGGCGGTGGCGTTGACCATGGAAGCCTCGGAATAATTGCTCATCTTGGCTTCGACCTCGGTCCAGTGCTGCCGGATGAAATCCCAAGCGAGTTGACGCCCAGCGGGATTCGCCATTACCGCTCCAATCACTCGCGGAGCATTTTGGGCACGCATCGCCGGAGAGATCGCAAAATTCAGAGTTCGAGTGAGCAAAGCGGGATCGTCGAAAAGAGACAACGCTTGGCCGTACAGGATGGTTTCTTCCTGAGTCTTGTTTTGGGACAAATGACCCAGAATTTTATTGTATAGCGCCTCATCGCCGTCAGGAACCGCGACGCGCACGGCGGAAAAAAGGAGGGTTCGTTCGACGGGTTCGCCATTGAGCGCCCTATCAAGCAAATTCCGCGACATCTGGATGGCCTTGGGATCGTGACCCGTCAAACCGAGTATGGCGAGCAGGTCTGCGCGGCGGCCTCGCGTCTCGTCTGAATCGTTGGGATCCGAAATCCAGCCGAGTTTGTCGGCGACGGGACCGAACGTGGCCTGAACCCAGGCCTGATATTGGGCGCGATCGGCGTCGGTCACAAGATAATTGCCGGCGAAATTGAGTTGATTCGACAGGTAGAACATGACCGCATCGGAGGAATCGTCCTTCATATCCTTCGCCAGTGCCAATGCGTCGCCGACTGTCAGGCGATTCAGGTTCACCTGGGCCACTACGTCGTTCAAAAGCATGTAGCGTTCGCCGGCAGAAAGCGTGCGCTCGGCCGAGGAAGAAATCAGTCTCAAGTTTTCCGGATCGTAACCTGAGCGGTAATAGCCGCGCGCGCCCGCATTGCCATAGACAGGGATCCCACATCCCGGCAGTGCGACTTGCTGTTCCTGAGCGCCCAGAAGCTGGCACTTTTCATCCTTTCCTGTTTTCAAGCAAACGGGAATTTGCCACTGTTCTTTCGCGCCCGCTTCAAACAGTGCGCGATCGGAAAAGTAGCGCCGTTGGGACAGTGTGACTTTGGTTTTTCCGCCGTCGCATACCGTCTTCAGCGTAACCAGCGGCACGCCGGGCTGCTTGACAAAACTCTCCATGATGCGGTCCACCGGCTGATGCGACACCTGGGTGATCTCATTCCAAAAATCTTCCGAAGTGGCGTTGGCGTATGAATACTTGGCAAGGTAGGAGTTCACTCCTTTACGGAAAACGTCTTCGCCGATATCGCCTTCTACCATGGAGAGCACGGCGCCCGCCTTGTTATAGGTGATGCTGTCGAACAACTCCTCAATCTGCGCCGGTGTTTCGGCATGAGCTTCAATGGCCCGAGTGGAACTCAGCGAATCGGTGTCCATAGCTCCGGTGCTTGAGCTCGCGGCATCGGCCTCAAAATTCCACTCAGGTTTCCAGCCTTCCATGGGCTTAAACGACATCCAGGTAGCGAAGCCTTCGTTGAGCCAAACGTCATCCCACCACTTCATGGTAACCAGGTCACCGAACCACTGATGCGCGATCTCGTGCGCAATGAGTTCCTGGGCTACAAACTTTCTCAGAAAGTACGGCGTTAACTTGGGATCCACGAAGATCAAATCGCGGGCGATCACGCAGGCCGTATTTTCCATGGCGCCCGCGGAGAAATCCGCAACACCGAGGATATCGAGCTTGCCGTAGGGATATTTAATTCCGAAGTAACGATTGTAGTACTTCAGGCTGTACTCAGCGGCTTCGAGCGCAAACCCCGCATACTGCTTCTTGCCGGGAACGCCGCAAACGCGGATGGGAATATCGTCGGCACTGCCTTCCAGGCATTCCCAATCACCGATGGCAAGCGCGACAAGATAAGACGACATCTTGGGCGTGGTGGAAAACTTCAAAGTATGTTTGCCGTCGCCGGGCCCCGGAGTGTCGGACAAAATCTTGCCATTCGAGATGGCGGTATCGCCTTTGTCGATAATGGTGGTGATGTCGAAAGTGGCTTTGTAAGAAGGCTCGTCAAAGGAAGGATACATTCGTCGCGCGTCGGTGTTTTCGAGCTGCGTAATTGCGTACTTGCGATTGTTGGCTTTGCTCAAATAGAGGCCGCGAAGCTGGCCGTTCAGAATGCCGCTATAGCGAATATGTATTTCGGCTGGTCCGGCTGCAAGCGGCTGCGCTACGGTGAAGGTGGCCGTTTCATTCTTTTCGTCGCTGGACACCTGGGCGGTCTGAGTCTTGGCGCCGGAGGCAATCGTGACTCCCGCGAATTTAATCTCGGCTGCGTTTAAAGTGATCGAAGAGGATGGTTTCAGAAGTCGGATCTGAATGGTTTCGTCACCTGCAAAGGTCTCATTGGCAAAATCCGGCGTGATCGTCAACTGATAGTGATCGGGCATAGCAAGGTCTGGAATCCGTTGCCCGAATGTGGCCGGCGCAATCAACAAAAGTTGCAATAACAGGACTACGAAACCAATCCTTCTCATGCCCACCCCTTTTTGTTTTCCATTTTCCGGATATTACGGAAATGAGCTGCCATATCGTGCCTCAGAAGCCTTAGCCGAGATTCAATCGACAAATCGGCGGATTTGCACCTTGAACGCATAGCAACCACCGTACCTTGGCATCGATCTCCAAGATTATGCCGGGAAAGGTCTTAGTCCTCGGACGCTAGGCACGCGACTGGGTTGCTGCCCGATTATGGGATACTCTGTCGCTAATCCGGACATCGATATAATAGGCCAACCAACTACGTTGACACGCGCGCTCAGGGAATGTATTTCAGAGTTAGTATATTAGAGTCAAAGTCGCTCTAGGACTTCAAAGGCGCTGGCTCGACCGATGCTTTTCGAGCCTGTGTGAAATGGAATTAGGTTTTACAAATTGTTGGCTCTACAATTGAATCCCCGGCCTTCATCTGCGACGTTCACTAAAATCCACTATTTTCTGAATAGGAGCATTTATGAAGATCGCGCACATTCTCACGATTCTGGCTGCTTGTTTGGCTGTGGCGGCGAGAGCCAGCGCAGACTCTGTGACGCTCCGCAATGGCGATCACTTGAGTGGGACGATCATCACCTCCGACGGCAAAGATCTCACTCTCAAGACAGATTATGCCGGCGAGATAAAAATAAAATGGGATGCGGTGAAAGAAGTGTCTTCGGACAAAGCGCTTTACGTTGTTACATCCGAGAAGAAAACGGTGAATGGCACGATCACCTCGGACGGCACGAGCCTAATCGTGCATACTTCCGGTTCTGGTGAAGTGCGGGTTCCACTCGCGCAAGTCACGATTGTTCGTTCTGAAGATCAGCAAGCGGCTTACGAGAAAAGTTTGCATCCGACCCTGGTAGAAGGATGGAAAGGCGGGGTGAATATAGGATTCGCGCTCGCACGCGGAAATAGCGATACCACGAATTTAAGCACGGGATTCACCGCGGATCGCAAAACGCTGACGGATGAGCTGACCATCTATGAGTCGTCGATTTATTCCAGCAACGGCGGAGTAAACAGCGGCGTGACGGCTAATGAGATCATGGGTGGAGTAAAATACGATCGAAATTTCACGAAGAGACTCTTTGGATTTGTCAGCGGGGACTTCACCCATGATGAGTTGCAGGGGCTGAATCTCCGGTCGATTTACACCGGCGGGCTAGGCTGGCACTGGATCAGCAATCCGAATACGACACTCGATCTGCTAGGAGGCATCAATTACACGCGTGAAACTTACAGCAGTGGCGCAACCTCAACTACACCCGCAATGAGCGTGAATCGCAATTTGCCGGGTATCACTGCTGGAGAAATTTTCATGCACAAATTCGGCGCGTCAACCGTGGTCACACAGGATTTCTATTTCTATCCGGACTTGAGCGATATCAGCCAATATCGTTTTTCCGCCGATGCAGGCTCCGTCACGAAGATTAACAAATGGCTGGGCTGGCAGTTGAGCTTCAGCGATCGTTACGTCACGGATCCGCCGATCGTAGGCACAAAAACCAACGACGTAATCCTTTCGACAGGATTAAATGTAAGCTTCAGTCATTAAGAGAATCTTCGCAGCGAGGAATGGTGGGCCTGGGTAGACTTGAACTACCGACCTCGCCCTTATCAGGGGCGCGCTCTAGCCACCTGAGCTACAGGCCCAACTTACTGGTAGATAATATCTTACGCGATTCACTGCTTTCGTCAAATAACAGCTCGATGTCCGTTTAGCGTCCGGTCTGGATCAAAAATCAGCGAACACCAGCGAAATCCAGACACTTAACAGCCGCCATTTTAGCATCAGCGAACGAATGAGCATAGCGGGTCGTCGTCGTTATTTTGCTATGCCCTAGCAAGTGTTGAATTGTAACGAGATCGACTCCGGCCCGCACAAGACGACCAGCGAATGTATGGCGCAGGCGTTATTCCTGCTAGTCGAACGGCTTTCATGAACCCCACTTTGGATCGAGAAGCCGCTCGCGGATTTTACGAGTGCTCGAAATACAAATTCACTTTTCCGCCTCTCGCAAAGATCGGATAGTAATTTGAAGGTCGCTTCATTCATTGGAATATCCCCATCGCTCTCTGCGGTCTTTCCGTTAATTATCGTGATAAGTCTATCTGCGAAGCTAATAATGCTCCCATCGAAGACCATGAATTTCATCCTTCCGCATTCCAGTATTCAGGGCGATCCTGACGCTCGCACACTCCCGTTTAGAACCGAGGGAACGACGGCCACCGGGGCAGCGTACCAGCAGATCAGCCCGAACACACAGCCCCACGACACTCCCGCAATCAAACTGATAGAAAAACTCCAATCACAACGCTAGGACCGTGAAAGTCCAGGGCACAGCTTTAGTTCCTGACCGAACGGAGAAGAATGTTCCGAAGGACATCTCGGCCGACGACGCGCCGCACCTCGCGAAAAATGAAGAGAGGAACGAAGGCGCACACGATGACGATGGTTCGCATGAGGAGATCGTCAAGGCGTATATCCTCAAACACTGCAGTGACAGTTTTCCCTACGAGTAGGTTTTTGAGCATTTCTTCCAGAAGATGAAGAACAAAAACGAGCCACGCAAACATCGTCGCTTTTGCAATGGCAGAACACAGCACTGGCTTTTGTTCGAATCGCCCGCCAAGATTTATGGCTTCTCCAATCAGAATCACCTTGGCGACAAGAAGGGCGTTTACGAGAGCTGTGCCATATGCGAAATACGCGATGTGAAATTTGTTCATCAACAACATGCTGTAGGTGTCCAGCACGCAAAAGAAAACGCCGAGATAAACAGTGAGGCTAGTAAGCTGCCCGAACTCCTGGGTAACTTTCCGTTTTAGGGTTTCGAACTTCTTCGCATGCATATAACCATCCTTTCGTCAGCGCCTCACGCGCTCAAATGACCGCAAGGGAAAGCAAATGCGAGTTCCATGCGCCCAAAATACGTCCATGCCCCGATACGCCGCCTTCCGCATACGCGGGCCTATTTCGGCGCCAGGAAACGCAGATATGTAAGGCTGATAACCAAAATGTTGCCGCCGGTCCGCGATTGGACTCCGAATTGCGGTTCGTATCGCACATCGACAGCCATGTGGTATTTCGGGTTGACGAGCTTGATCTCGGGACCGAGGCCAAACGCGCGATCCAGGTTTCCGCGGACCGCAGGATTGACCGCCCCCCCGGTGTCGGCCGACAGCTTTTGATACGCGAATCCGGCAGCGCCCACATTGATTCCGCCGTGGAGAAAACGCCTGCCAAAACTGTATTCGAACGTGGCCATGGGTCCGGGCTTCAGGTCGCGTCTCTGCTTTCCTTGATTGATTTCCCAGGTCGAGAGCACAGACGCATTCCACAACTTGGTTTTGTCGAAGTTGTAAGTCATGCCGGCCTGGATCTGTTCTTCCCAGAAACCAAGGCCCGCATTGAAAGGTGAGGCAGCGTTGAATTGTCCGGTCGGCGCATAAAATCCGCCGTTCAGCAGGTACGTGGCTTTGCCCTTTTCCCACCCCAAAACGATCGGAGCAACATAGATGTCCGAGAGCCCCGCGTTCTGCATGGACGGCGAGATCTCGTTTCCTTCCAAGCGCGTGTTCACCGTGGGAATGATGACGGTGAACCCATAGTTCGCTCCGAGAAATTTCTTCCGGGTCGTCATCTGAAAGATTGCGTTGTGAACCACGATGTTCAGATCCAGGTTTTGCAGCGTGGCGCCGTTGGGACCCTTGAGAGAGTCCACCAGGTTCAAATAGGGAAGGTAGGTTACGTAGATACCGGGCGGCGGGGCCGTTCCGTCATCCAGGCCAGTGATCCCCTGTAAATAATGTCCACTTTGCTGCGCAACCGCCGGGGCGGTCCACCAGAATGCTGCGATCAACGCAACGGCGGCGGGTCGAAGGATTGCGGACGATAGCCGGCAACGCTGCGCCCGGCGTCGGACGACGGAGGCCAAAAGCTGAGTTTGACCACCTGATCTTTCAAGCGACATGGCGTAACTCCTTGTGACTTCATTTTGGATTGCCCGTATAGACGCCTCTGAGAACCGCGGAGCCCGTGCGATCGCGATGAGCGCCGACAGCGAATCGGAGGACGTTTATGTTGACGCTGCCCATTTAGCCTGACAAATGTGGACACTGTCAATATAAATGTTGACAGCGACTTCAAAAATGTGGACACTGTCAATATAGAATCCCAAGAGGAGGTAATCCATGAAGACGAAACAATCAGCTCCCTCGCACTCCTACCATCACGGGGATCTTCGTCGCACGCTGGTCGACGCGGCGCTGGCCCTTGTGAGCGAAAAGCAAGATTGGGCCTTTTCGCTTCGCGAGGTGGCCCGAAGGGCCGGAGTAAGCCACAACGCGCCTTACAACCACTTCGCCGACAAACGCGATCTTTTGGCCGCCATCGCCGCCACGGGGTTTGACTCCCTGCGCGAGCGCATGCTGGCTGCTTCAGCGGGCGTCGACAACCTGAGAACGGCACTAATCAAGATCGCGATCGCCTATGTCAGCTTTGGCGTCGAGAACCCGGCTCGCTACCGATTGATGTTCGGGTCGGCAGTACCCAGCCCCAAAGAGACGCAGCCGTCTCAGTTCGCAACTTCCGCGGCGAGGGCCCGGGAAGCTTTAGCAGGGGTCATCCTTCGCGGCGCGGAGACTGGCCAGCTCGGCGCCCCTTCCCGGAAAAAGGAAGACCTTCAGTTCGCTGCGCTCGCCGCCTGGTCGACGGTTCATGGACTGACTATGGTCGCGATCGATCGGATGACCGAGGCTCCGACCTCGGATGTTCCGTACCTGGCAGAAAAAGTGGCTCGCATGGTTTGTAACGGTTTGGTTCGCCGGTGAATTGGGTTCTGATGCGGCGATGAATTGAGGTTGCCGCAAATTCAAAGAAACAGGAGTTACGAGGTGAATACGATGAGATACGCAACTACAGCATTTCGCTCTGGAATCGCAGCAGGCGTTTTTCTTTTGGGCGTACTTTCTGCTTCCGCGCAACAGTCCGCTCCGACCGTGAAGCCGAAGCCCGCGGAGAAGGCCACAATTGCCGCAAATGCGGATGTGGCCCGGGAATTTCCTTTTACGGATACGCAGGACTTCGAGGACGCCGAGCGTGGCCTCATCGAGGCGCTGCACGGCGGTCAGGTGAAGAATGCAGATGGAACAGCGGCATGGGACATGAACTCCTACGGTTTTGAGGATGCCCAGACCGCTCCGCCCACGGTGAATCCAAGCTTGTGGCGGATCGAGAGGCTCAACAATTTTGCCGGGCTATTCAAGGTTGCCGACGGCATCTATCAGATCCGCGGTTTCGATCTCGCGAACATGGACATTATTGAAGGAAAGACGGGCCTGATCATTGTCGATCCGTTGATGTCCGCCGAAACGTCGAAGGCTGGTCTCGACCTTTACTACAAGCACCGTCCCCGGACTCCGGTGGTCGCGGTGATCTTCACGCACTCCCATGTCGACCATTACGGCGGCGTAAAAGGTGTGGTCTCGGAAGCGGATGTTGAGGCAGGCAGGGTAAGGATCATCGCCCCGGACGGATTCCTCGAACACGCCATCAGCGAAAACGTATACGCCGGAAACGCGATGAGCCGTCGAGCGCTTTATATGTACGGAGTGCTGCTGGACAAGAGCGCGGATGGCCAAGTGGGTTCAGGACTCGGCAAGACGCTGTCTCGCGGAACCGTGACGCTGATTCCTCCGACCGAAGTGATCAGCGGAACGGTGGTTCACCGCAACATCGATGGAATTGAGTTCGTCTTTCAGCTCACCCCTGGGACAGAGGCGCCTGCGGAGATGAACTTTTATCTCCCACAGTTCCGAGCGTTGTGCGCCGCGGAAAACGCCACGCATACACTGCACAACATCTTGAGTTTGCGCGGCGCCGAAGTTCGCGATCCAAAGCTCTGGGCCTATTACCTGAACCAGACGATCGCCTTATTTGGCAATGAAACGGATGTCGTGTTCGCGCAGCATCATTGGCCGACATGGGGAACCGAGAGAGTACTCACTTTCCTTTCTGATCAGCGGGATATGTATGAATACATCAATGACCAGACACTTCGTCTCACAAATATGGGATATACGCCCGACGAGATCGCCGACACATTGCGGACGCTGCCGCCGGATCTTGCCTCGAAATGGTACACCCATGGCTATTACGGCTCGATGAGCCACGATACTCGTGCGGTCTACCAGCGCTACATGGGCTTTTTCGACGGTGTGCCCGCGCACCTCGATCCGTTGCCGACAACGGAAGGAGCCAAGAGGTATGTCGAATATATGGGAGGATCGCAGGCGATCATCGCGAAGGCGAAGGCAGACTTCGAGCGCGGCCAATATCGTTGGGTTGCCGAGGTCATGGACGAAGTTGTTTTTGCCGAGCCGCACAATAAAGAAGCGAAGAATCTCGAAGCCGATGCTCTAGAGCAAATGGGTTACCAGACGGAAAACGGAACGTGGCGAAACATCTTCCTTGATGGTGCCTACGAATTGCGCAACGGCATCTCGCGAGCTCCTGGTGGGTCTGCCAGTCCAGACACAGTTCGCGCGATGCCTGTTCCTATGCTGTTCGACTATTTAGGCGTTTCTCTGGATGGAAAGAAAGCAGACGGCAAGTCGCTGGTGTTGAACTGGAACTTTACCGATACGGGAGAGAAGTACGCACTGACGTTGCGCAACAGCGCGATTACCTACCTTTCCGATTCGCAGAATCCGAAAGCCGACGCGACGATTTCGCTCACAAAACCAACTCTGGCTGACATTCTTCTTAAGCAGACAACGTTTGAGACAGCGATACAGAAGGGACATGTCAGGGTTTCCGGAGACCCGAGCAAGATTTCCGAATTATTCAGGTTGATGGACACGTTCGATCCGTTTTTCAAGATTGTGACCCCGTAGCTGGTTTGGGGTGCGTCCTGACCTCACTCAAAACCGGCTGCCGTACGATCCATTGGAAGTCATTTCTCATATCGGTGCTTTCTCCTGGTCCGACTGGGTTTGCTCTTCTGTGTCCCGGAGCTAAGCGCGCGGGAGCAGACCCAGTTTTGGCCAGAAGTCGACTGGCCGAACGAGGAGCCGTATAAAATGCGTTAGCTTTGCAGAGTTTTCACTAAAGTTTGTTTAGTCCGTCGAGTGCGGCAACTTTGTAGGCTTCGGCGAGCGTGGGGTAGTTAAAAACCGTGTCGCGGAAATAGTCCACTTTGCCTCCGTAGTACAGAACGGCTTGGCCGATGTGAATAATTTCCGTAGCGCGTTGGCCGATTACGTGAACGCCAAGAAGTTTCAGAGTATTGCGATCGAAAAGAACTTTAAGCATTCCTGTTTCGTCGCCCAACATCATGCTCTTTGCTAATTCGGCATACTTGGCGATACCCACTTCGTAAGGAACTTTCGCGGCTGTGAGTTGTTCCTCATTTTGACCCACCATGGAAATTTCAGGGATGGTGTAAATTCCGTACGGAAACAATTCGGTTATGTGTTCCGAAGCGGCGCCGAACATATGGCAACTCGAGAGTCGCCCTTGCTCCATAGAAGTGCTGGCAAGAGCCGGGAAGCCGATGATATCGCCCGCTGCGTAAATATGCGGGACATCGGTCTGATAATGTTCATTCACCTTAATCTTGCCCCGCGAGTCAGGCTCTAAACCGGCTGCCGCGAGGTTGAGCCGGTCGCCATTTGCTTGACGACCGACCGCATAAATTAACGCATCACCTTGCACTTTTTTCCCGCTTTCAAGTTCGGCAAACACCCGGTCGCGTTGGGGATCGATTCCAACTCGCGTCACTTTTTCGCCCAGACGAAAGGTTGTTCCCATTTGGCGGAGGTGATAGGCGAGGGCCTCAATGATTTCACGGTCTACAAAGTCGAGGAGAGTCGGACGCTGGTCTATCAGCGTGACTTCTGTCCCTAAAGCGGCGAGGAAAGAGGCGTACTCAAGGCCTACAACGCCTGCACCGACCACGATGATTTCTCTGGGCAAACCTTCCATAGACGAAAGATTGTCGGTATCGAGAATGCGTTTATCGTCAAACGGAATTTGTGAGTTTCGTGCCGGCCGTGTTCCGCACGCAATCAAGATGTGATCTCCGCGGACGATGGTTTTCTCGATGTCTCCCTGAACTTCGATCGTATTTGGATCGGCGAACTGCGCGGTGCCCTGAAACACCGTCACACCGTTTCGCTTGAGCTGTGCGCGAATCACTTCTGTCTCTCGGGCCACGATCGCCTTCACGCGAAAAGAAAGATCCTGGACCGTAATATCGTTTTTCCCGCGATAGCTCTCACCGTAAAATGCTCGCACAGCATTTCCAGTAAGTTGAAAGATGGCCTCGCGCACGCTCTTGCTCGGAATTGTGCCGGTATGAACGCAGACGCCGCCTATCATCAGCGTGCGATCGATCACCGCGACACGCTTGCGCATTTTCGCCGCGCAGATGGCGCCCTTTTGTCCTGCCGGACCGCTTCCGATTACGACCAGGTCAAACTGCGAGTTAGCCATGGAACCACCTGATGAATCTTGTTCAACCATCCGTTGCGAGAGTCATCGATTCACAATAATGAAGACGGATGCGCCGCAAGTGTAATGCAGTCCTCTTTCTAGAATGTGAATGTTTTAAGCATACTGAAAAAAATGATGGCATGCCATGTGCAGGGAAATTGAGCGCGAATGGGTTAACTGACAGTTGCCGGAACCTTCGGGAGGGCCGAATGGATGGCCCGGGACCTTACTTCGTGGAGCGGGCGGCGACAGAGAAAACCAGCCGCCCGCTAAACCGAAATTGCTAACTAGCGCTTTTGTCAGCTTGCATCACTCCGAAGATGTTGCCTTCGGTGTCGGAGCAATACGCTAAATGGCCGATTCCGGGGATAGCCATTTTGGGCACTACAACTTTGCCGCCGCCTTTCGTAATTTTTGAAAGGGATTCGTCTATTGACTTCACGCCGATGGTGTTGCAGGTGACCGCTCCAGGATGTGGGCGGCGCAATAATCCGCCGTTAATTCCCGGCTCGGACTCCGGCCCCGTTGAAGCCAGCCAATAATCCTGGGGCCCGGGCCACTTCTGAATCTGCCACCCAAACACTGTGCGGTAGAATTCCGCGGCGCGATCGGGATTATCTGTCGGTATTTCGAAATGAATGACTCGAGACATGGTAATTCTCCTTAATGTTGAAGTGCCTTGCTAAGGGTCTTTCTGAATTCAAGAACGAGCGGGAGTTGAGAGCTGCTGGTGCTTCTGTGTCGCGTAGCCCACAATCACGCCCACCAAACCGCCGGGAAGCATGATTTCGAAGTAATATTTGCCCTGCATGTGAGCAACAAAAAACGCCAACAGCAAACCGACGCCAAGCCCAAAAAGAATCCCCAGAGCCAGGGAATGTACCTTGCGCGCAAAAAATCCGATGAGCACGCCGGCAAGGATTCCTTTGATTGTTGAACCCACCACAATCATGAGGAGTTGCGGTCTAACCTCCGGCGTGAACCAGGAGGTGAGCCCGTCAAAAACGCCCAAGATTCCACCAAGGATCAAACCGTAAACGACCTTATTCATCACTTCCTCCCGGACAGTCTGACGCTACATCCTTGCCATTCTATTAACCGTGGACCGCAATTCCTTTAATGCCGATGCCACAGTAACAACAGGGTTCGCACCAGGAGATATGTGAGAACCAGAACGATGGCCACACGATATCTGGATCCCCAGCGCGACAGCTTCGTAAAAATGGTCTCTGGATAGGCGGAGACCGGAAGGCCTTCCAGATATCGGCCGATATCCTGGCCCAGAGCGCTGGAGGACTCATACCGGCCGGCCCGATCCGCTGACATCGCTTTTTTAGCGACCGCAGAAAGGGGTGGAGTCTCGGACGAGATTTTGGCGAGAAGGAATTGAAGTATAGCGCCGAGAGAAAATATGTCCGAGCGCACATCAAGGTTCTCTACTTCACCTCGCGCTTGCTCGGGAGACATATAGCCCACTGTCCCCAGGACTGTACCGTGCGCGGTCTGCAAAAGCGCCGCGGATGGAGCGCCGTTTCCAGCCGTTATATTTCTATTCGGCAGGCCGTCGACTGCACTCTCCGAAATTGTTGAGCGTAGGATTTTCGCGACGCCCCAATCCATGACCAGGACTTCGCCAAACGATCCGATCATGATATTGCCAGGTTTTAAATCTCGATGGAGCACACCGCGGGCATGGGCGAATGAGACTGTTTCGCAGATACGCATAAAGATTCTTAAAAGGTCGAATAATGTTTCCTTTTGCGCATCGAGATGATCGAGGCGGGTGCCTTCCACGAACTTCATGGCGTAGAAAGCACGGCCATCGTCGAGAGTACCGGCATCATGGACCGGAACGATGCCTGGATGTTCAAGAGTGGCCAGGATGCTCGCTTCCCGGAGAAGTCTAGCCACCAGTTCACCGGAAGTGTCGGGAAGATCGAGGACTTTCAATGCCAGGCGGCGGCCCAAGACGACGTCCTCGGCCAAATAGACAACTCCCATGCCTCCGCTGCCAACTCGTTTCAGCAGGTGATAGCGCGTTCCCGACAAGTCAGGCAGGGCGCTCGCGGCCTGCAGGCGGGAAATCGCTTCATCTGAGAGCCAATTCATTTCGATTCGACTCCCAACAAAGCGCGAGCTTCGCGACGGTATTCCTCTTCCGACGCGGTAATCTCTCTTAGTTTTGCCATCGCAATGCGGCGAAATTCCCGCCGTGCATAGGCGAGATGATTGGTAACGTCGGTAACAGCAATACCAAATTGGGCTGCCAGATCCGCATAACTCGGTCTTCGCGCTTTGGTGTCTTCGAGATCGTACAATTCGAACAGACGGAAGTGTATTTTCTTACCTCGGTTTTCACAAAAGCTGCGCAGCTCTTCCACCGCTAAACCAAACAGGCTGCGAAGATATTCCAGCTCTAGAAATTCGTCTGCACGTGCCGGTGAAACTGAAGCGCTCAGAGAAACTTGCGCGTGTGCGAGTTCGGACTCTGCGGCAGCAAAGTCCAGCGATATGTGCTCCGCGCCACCCCCGCGCTTCAACCGTTTTGCTGCTTTCATTTCATTGGCCACAAAGTGATCGACACAAACCCGCAGGAAAGTCCTTAGGCGCGCTTTCGACGGATCGAAATCGCCCAGATATTTCTTTTCGATTAGACTCGCAAAGAAGGCTTGGGTTAGGTCTTTGGCATCTTCGTTCGATTTGCCCCAGCGGATGCGGATGTATTTATAAAGCGGCTTCCAATAGGCTGCTATGATCGTTTCCAAAGCCCGCTTGCGCTCGGCCGCATCGGAGCTGGATGCGGCACGGACGGCGGACCATCGCGTAGCAGGAAATCTAGCTCCGGGGCCGCCGATATGCGTATCTTGTGTCATCAAATGCCGGCCGCGCCTGTTATGCCAATGCGATCAAGTCTATTTCAACGCGGAAGTCCCGCGGCAGCCTGGCGACTTCCACCGTGGAGCGCGCCGGGGGATTTGACGGGAAGTAGCGCGCATACACCTCGTTCATCGCCGAAAAATCATTCATGTCTTTCAGGAATACGCTGACTTTGACGACACGATCGAGGGAAGATCCCGCCGCTTCTAGGATAGCCTTCAGATTCTCGAGCGTGCGCTGCGTTTGTTGTGCCGTGTCGCCTTCTATTGGTTTGCCGGTAGCGGGATCGAAGGCCGTTTGGCCGGAAATAAATATGAATCCGTTCGCTTTGATCGCTTGCGAATAAGGACCGATCGCCTTGGGCCCTTTTTCCGTGGAAACGACTTCCCGCATCCTGCCTCCTCACGCGACGGCTTTTCTAATTCTTCCCGTCTGCTGCGTTTTCATACTTCTCGGTAAATTCCGCCGGAATCCCTACTTTGTAAACCCACGTGCGGAACATGGGCGCGAGATCTTTATTGGTTACGTTCTCAAGTGCCGCCCCGATGTCCGGGTAACTGACCTGTTGACCGCGCAGCAGGCTCGTGATTTGCGTCAAAGCTCGACGAACTGGCTCTTCGCCATAAGCATCTTCCAGAGCAATGAAAAACAAGGGAGCCTTTGCCAGTGCGATTCGACGCCGTTCGATGGGATCCTGCGCCGTGGTCGAGATGAGCGGCTTTTCGACCGCTTCTTTGCACGCCTCCCTGTATTCGTTAAGGAACTTCAGGACAAGTTGGTGGCGCTTAGCTCGGCCGTCGAGGGCTTCGCCAACCACAATGTCGGCGTACTCCGGCAAGCCTTCGCTGATACCGATGGGAGAACCGGGCGAATTATATAAATTGGCGAACCAACTGCGCGCCAATCCACTTGCGACCAAGGTAGAGAAATTTGGGCTGTCGATACCGAGCGCGATTGCTTGCGAATTGACCAAAACACCAGCGGGAAAGGGTGTAAATATCGGCTCGGCTGAACCTGCGGCGGATTGCCTTGATGATTCGACAACATGCACAACAAGGTCGCTCTTTCCCAGAGGGCCAAAATTCTTTTGAAGGATATTTGGAACCGAAGCCATTCGCTCTTCGGCTACAGCTGGATCCTGTTTAAGCGAGTCGAAGGTCCAGAATATGGCGCCATCGCTGCGCTGCTTCGAGGACGTATTCACATATCTCCCGGCCACTATGTAAGGGTCAAGCTCGCCTTTTCGCAATTCAAAACGATACTCCACCAGCGCCCGAGTTTTCTTTCGCACTTTCGGCTTTCCCGATGACAGTAGGAGAAAATCCGCTGGAACTTGAACCGAATAGGTGGTGCGATCCGGAGCTGTTGGAAACGAAGACAACGCATAATTAGGCGGTTGAAGCGCAGGCAACCAGCCGGGCGAAATTAGATAAAAGGAGGCTGCAGCAACTCCGACGCGAGTCTCCGCTCCTTCTGGGGCGCTAAAAGTATATTCGATGACAAGGTCGCGGCGTTGTTTAGGATTCCAACCCGGATCGAATGGAATGCGGAATTTTGTCGCCTGCCCTCCTTGAGATCCGTCTAAAACTGGTGCGGCATTAACCGCCTGCCCATCTACTTTAATAAGCAGATTTTTTATTCCATAACGCGTCGCGTTCGGCAGCGCTACGTCTATAAAGGGCCAGACATTGGTGCCGTAATTCTCGAGCGTGTAGCTGGCGGTTAGTTGGAGCCCGGGTGTCTGACCCGAAAGGAACTCTATCTTATTGGATTCTTTGTTAATTCGATATGCAGGTGTTAACGAAACGACGCAACTGGATGAGCAGAAAACCACGAAAATCATGAATAAAAGATTCAGCAATGAATGCGGAGTGGCGTATTTCGTTATAAAAATCGGACGATTCAAGGTGCGACGATTCTACCGAGCAATCTCAGAGGGTAAAAGGCAGAAATAGTTTAGTTGGCTAAATACTTGTGAACTTGCGGATTGGCTACGCGGCCGGATATCGGCGAAGAAGATCGGAATCTTTCGCACCATGTCGATGCAGAGCAATGATGGCGGGAGCTTCAGAATCGGGGACGCCACGCCGAACAAACTCCAGCAGTACGGATTCGTGCATACCTGCATTTTTCATGGTGGAGAGTGAAGCCCCGGATAAAACGCGCTTGCCTGCTGCATCCTTGCGAGCTACTTCAAGGACGACCGCATCCGAGAAACCAGCAAGTCGTATCAACTGGAATTCATCAACATTTACACCAAAGGCGTTGAGCTTGGCCAATTCTAGAATGGTGCCCTGACTCAGACCAGCGCGAAGAAGACCGGCCACAGTGTCGCCAGCGTTAAAAGGCAGGTTACGTCCGTGATACAACTGAACTATCTCGATACATTTGTCGTCGGAAAATCCTGCATTACGAGCCTTGGCAACTTCATCAAGCTCCGTCCTGCTGATATCCAGCGCCACTAATTGTTTGATGGCCGTGTAATTCATTCCCGCGCTATCGAGAGGCTTGGTATCGAGCGGCATCATGCGCTGACAGCCGACGGCCAAAAGCATTAACGATAAGAAAAAAATACGGGACGGATGAAAAGATGCATCCGGCCGACGACCTGAAAACGGCCAGACAAATGGAGGTATGTCAGCGTTTGACATCAGTCTAATTCTACCGAGAGTGGCCAGTCACACGCCGTGGACCGTGATAAGTTGTCACGCACTGATTAACGGTTTTCCCGCAGAACCGTCGGCTAGATTCGGTGAGACAGGAAGGTCTTCAAACGTTGTAAACCCGCTCGATGTCAAACACTCCCGGAATTCGTTTTACGCCGCTAAGGATGCGCTCAAGTTGCTTGCGATCGTGAACGTCGAGCGCCACCTCAATTCGAGCGCGCAGGTCCTGTCCCCCGCTTTCGAAGGTGCGGATATTGGCGCCCGTGTCGCTAATCACGGCAGTGATGCCCGCTAATATTCCGGGACGGTCTTCGGAAAAAATACGCAAACGCACCGGAAAAGTAGCTTTAGTTTCCCCAGCCCATTCGACTGGAATCCGCCGCTCCGCTTCATAAAGAAGATTCTGAACATTTGGACAGTTTTTGCTGTGCACCGCGATGCCCCGCCCGCGAGTAACGTAGCCAACGATGTCATCACCAGGAATTGGATTGCAGCACTTCGAACGAAAGACCATAAGGCCGTCATTACCACGGACCAGAATGGCCGAATCGTCCATTCCGAGCATGCGTTTAACGGTAGATACGATCTTCGGCTGCTTTTCTTCTCCCGGTTCAGCCAGGGGCTGTCCTGTCGCTTTGGCGAGCACTTGACGCGCCGACCATTTTCCGTAACCGAGCTCGGCGTAAAGATCCTCAATGCGCCCGCAGCCATAATCGGAAGCGACCCGCAGCCAATCCTCGTCTGAAATTTTCTTCAGGGTAATTCCGGCTTGGCGCGCTTCTTTCTCGAGCAAGCGGCGACCGACGTCAGTAGCTTCTTCACGCTCGTGAAGATTGATCCACTGGCGAATTTTGCTACGCGCTCGCGACGTTTGGATTGACGATAGCCAGTCGCGAGAGGGTTCATGACCCTTTTGCGTGATGATCTCTACCACGTCACCATTGGCGAGCGCGTGGCGCAGCGGAACAATCGCGCCATTCACTCTGGCCCCGACGCACTGATGTCCTACTTCCGTGTGAATAGCGTAAGCGAAATCTATGGGTGTGGCTCCGCGCGGAAGCACCACCACACGGCCCTTCGGTGAGAACGTATAAACCTCTTCGGGGTAAAGGTCCACACGCAGCGTTGAAAGAAACTCGCTGGGCTCCTGCATTTCCTGCACCCACTCGATCAATTGCCGCATCCACACGATTCGCTGATCGTCGGACTGCGAAACTTCCCGGCCGTCCTTGTATTTCCAATGGGCCGCCACACCCTGTTCGGCGATGCGATGCATATCCTGCGTGCGAAGCTGAACCTCAAAAGGCTGGCCGCCGTGGATTACCGTGGTGTGCAGGGATTGATAAAGGTTTGGCCGCGGCATGGCGATGTAATCCTTGAAGCGGCCGGGAACGGGCGGCCAAATCTGATGAATCACGCCGAGAGCCGCATAACAATTTTTTACCGTGTCGGTAATCACGCGCACGGCCAAGAGGTCGAAAACCTGATCCAAAGTGCGCTGTTGCTTTTGGATTTTGAGATTTAACGAATAGAACCTTTTCACGCGTGCCTGAACTTCGGCCGGGATTCCGTTCTCGACGAGCCGGTCCCGAATCGAACTCTGCACTTCCTGCAGAAATTTATCGAACACCTTCTGTTTCGAAGCCAACTTTTTCTGCAACTCAAAATAGGCTTCCGGCTCCAAATAGCGGAATGCCAGGTCTTCGAGCTCTCCACGAATCAATCCCATACCAAGCCGATTGGCAACCGGCGCGTAAATATCCAACGTTTCGCGAGCGATGCGTTGTTGGCGTTCCGAATCGAGGTATTCGAGCGTGCGCATGTTGTGCAAACGATCGGCCAGCTTTATCACGACTACGCGCACGTCGTTCACCATAGCTAGAAGCATCTTCCGAACGTTCTCCGCCTGGCGGGCTTCTGGTGCGAGCAAATCGAGCCGGCTGATCTTCGTGGCGCCTTCCACAAGTTGTGCCACGTCGACTCCAAAATGGCTGGATATTTGATCCAGGGGAATTTTGGTGTCCTCCACAACGTCATGAAGAAGAGCGGCGCACAGGGAGGTCACATCGAGTTTCATTCCTGCGAGGATGTGAGCTACTTCGACGGGATGCGAAAGAAACGGCTCGCCTGAAAGACGCGTTTGCGTCTTGTGCTGTTCGGCGGCAAAATCGTAGGCCCGCCGCAAAAGTTCCAGGTCATCGCCGGGACGATTGCGGCGCACCTTGTCCATCAGTTCGACAAAGCGTAAATCGACGGCGCGTCTGGCCGCCTGCGTAATAGCGGGTTTTCCGGCTGGCTCCATGGAAACAATTATTCTAGCTCTTACATCACTTCAGCGCGAGTTCTTGGTGAGTGTGTTGTTGACACTCGTTGAAGCAGTGAAGTACGGTGGCTCAGTCTTGGGAGTGATCGGTAAAGGCGGCTATCGGTAAGCCGAAGGCAATTAATGACTAAATCTTCTTTCTCGGGCTCCAAATTTTGGTCCGTGGACCAACGGCTCACATTCTTTCTGGCGTGTCTTATTCTTATTATTTTCGTCATTTTGCCATTGGCCGGGTTAGGAATACTCGGCAAGTTCGTGGTGGATATTGTTCTTACCATGCTGATGATTGCCGGCGTGATAGCAACGCAGCGGAGCCTGGCTCTGAAAATATTCGTCGGTTCATTGACGATCGGTGGCTTAATTTTTCATTGGACCAACGTATACGTTCTTTCTCAGAGGCACCCTGAGCTCGACGCGCTACTGCTGTTGTTCTGCCTATTCGCATTTGTAGTGATTACCTTGCTGCAATTGTTTCGCCCCGGGCCAATAAACTTGCAACGTGTTCTCGGAGCCATCGCCGCGTACCTCCTGATCGGCTTGATGTGGAGTTATGCTTATCGATTGACGGACTTGAAGATTCCGGGCTCTTTGCGATTCGTCGGTTCTTTCGCGGATGGAGAAGCGCCGATGGCTCGCTACGTTTACTTCAGCTTTACTACCCTGACGACCATAGGTTATGGAGATGTCTTACCTGCCCATCCGCTATCACGCACACTGGCTGTATCAGAAGCCTTAATCGGTCAACTCTATCCAGCAGTGATGATAGGCGGCTTATTGAGTATGGCTTTGCAATCGCGCGGAAAGCAACCGGAACACGAATAGCGGCCGACTGAACTCACAACTAGAGGTCAAAAAAAAACGGCGAGCCGCAGTCGGCTCGCCGTGACAAAATTATCCGCAGGCTAAGAAGACGGTTCGGGATTCTCCATCTTTTTCTGTTTAATAGCTTTGACTTTGTCCACCAAGTCATCCGCTTGCTTGATGTCAGCTTCGCGCGCCTCGGGGGTGCTCTCCATGTCGGCCTTTTGACGGAGAAGGAGATTCAGGTACGCCATGGCGTCATCATAATCCGGACGCAGTTCCATAGCCTTCTGAAGGTCCGTAACACCCTCGCTCACGATAGCTCCATATTTCTCCTGAAATTGAGCGGCGAGCGCGGGCGGCATAGGATCCGTGTCCTTAATCGTCTTTTTCGCGGTCCTATTGTATTCCTCGCGCATGTCCTTATTTCCACGGAACGCGATGGACCAATCGATCACGCCGATCCAATAATAAGGTTCGGGATCCGTCGGCTTAATCTGAATGTGTTTTTCGTGATAGGACTTCGATTCCTCCATCTTTTTGGGATCAAAGGGAGTGCTGGCCATGTTGTAAAGAATCGACCCAATGCCATCGATGGCATTGAGATTACTTGGATCTTTGCTTAAAACTTCTTGCCATTCCTGCATGGCCTGGTTGCCCATGCGGACGTTATCGTCGGACGGCGCCCCCGGGATGTATTGGCTGGCATAGGCGGTGGCAAGATAGAGTTGTGCGTTGGTCAAAGAAGGATCGAATGCTTTGGCTTGTTTGAAATCTTCAATGGCAAGATCCGTCTGGTTCGCTTTGTACGCTTGTACACCTTTGTTGAGCTTATCGCGCGCGCGGAGCTTATCGCATCCGGTTCCGGCCGCGGCCGACACAAGTACGACTGCTAAAACAAAATACGTGTGGGGCTTACGCTGCATCCGTACTCTCCTTGATGAAGGCCGCCCTGGCCATTTCCCCATCGCCCAGGACGGCGAGGCTGGCAGATCTTGTAGTGGACACTGTTACTGGCCCGCTTCGACCTTTGCGGTAATCAATCCCACGCTATCGATCCCAGCTCCCCGCATCACGTCAATCGCCCGGGCGACTTGGCCGAAGTCTACAGCGTCATCACCTTTAACGAACGCCACCTTTTCTGCACGCAACTTGAAAATATCGTCCAAGCGGGGACCTAAATCGTCCCAGCTAGTTTCGTCTTGATTGATCATCACCTTTCCGTTGGCCAAAACCTGAACCACGATCGTCTTCGCCAGCACGTCTGGATTTTCCTTCACGTTGGGCGGTGATGGCTGTGGAACTAGTGTGTCCAGCCCTTGCGGAACCGTTGGTGTGATGACCATAAAGATGATGATAAGGACGAGCAGCACATCGATAAGCGGAACGATGTTAGGTTCCGACATCGAACCTTTACTTCCTCCAACTGCCATTCCCATGGAAAAACTCCTTTAATTCTTGAGACGATCTTTAGTCGCCGCTGGCGCCTGAAGCGGGTGGTGACGGAGGCGCTGGAGCGCCTGTCTTGCCCCGGTTCTTTTCGGTGAGCAACCCGATTTTGTCAACGCCTGCTGACCTCACCTCGTCCACCGCCTTGACCACGTCGCCGTACTTCGCGCGTTGGTCAGAACGCACGAACACGGTTTTATCCAGGCGGTTGGCCAGAAGGTCTTTCACCTTGGTCGTTATGTCGCTCAGGCCCACCTGCGTACTTCCGAGGTACAAGTGTCCATCTCGAGTGACTGCCACGATGATGGCGTCGTCCTTGTCCGCATCCTGCATGTCTTGAGCGTTATTTACCTTGGCCATGTCCACCGACACGCCTTTCTGCAACATCGGCGTAACGACCATGAAAATAATCAACAAGACGAGCATGATGTCGGCCATAGGAATCACGTTTGGCGCGGCCATCACCGGTGGTGCCTTGGGTTTGTATGCCATGACTTACTTCTTTCCGCCCCGGCGAGTGATGAAATAGTTGATCAACTCCATTGAGGAGTTGTCCATCTCGACGTCGAAAGCTTCCACTTTATTTGTGAAGTAGTTGAAGGTCCAAACGGCCGGCACTGCGACGAGAAGACCAAGCGCCGTAGTCACCAAGGCTTCCGCGATACCGCCAGCGACGGCGGAAAGTCCGGTTGCTTTGGAGGCCGAAATACCTTTGAACGCGTTGATGATGCCCATGACGGTGCCGAACAATCCGACGAACGGAGCCGTGGAGCCGATGGTGGCAAGGCCCGAAAGGCCGCGCTTCATTTCCGCGTGGACGATAGCTACCGAGCGCTCGAGTCCGCGCTTGGCCGCTTCGATTACTTCTTCGTCGCCGACCTGAGCCGAGGCGGCTTGGAACTCGGAAAGGCCCGTCGCCACTACCTTGGCGATGTGGCTCTTCTTGTTTCGTTCGGCGATCGAAATTGCTTCGTCGAGTTTGTTGTCCTTCAATGCACCGGCCACCTGCTGTACGAACACGCGGGATTGCTTCCGCGCTGCGCTATACATCAGCGCCCGGTCAATCATAATGCCCACCGACCAAGCAGACATGATGAAGAGGATGAAGACGACCGTTTTTGCTGGGTAGCCCATGTTGTGCCACATCGTGAGCAAATCCCAGCCAACTTCCTGCTGCTGAAACATCACCGCACTCGCCAAGAGTAAATTCGAAAGCATAGAGTTTGCTCCTCCATTCGTGCAAAACGATCACGGCAGCGATATTTTGCCGGTCGCAGTTAACTTCAAATCAGCCCAGACCCCCAGAGGGCGCCCGAACCGTGCCCTTCCTAACCACCCAAAGTAAACACAACAGAAATTGTGGTGTCTACATCCACCGGCTCGCCGTTCAACAGCGTCGGTTTATAGCGCCATTGGCGAACTGCATCCATGGCGCTTCTCATCAGCAAAGGAGGACCGGAAACATATTGGAGGTCCTGAACCGTTCCGTCCTTCCCGATAATCGCATGCAGCAGCACCGTGCCGGAAATGTGCGCGGTTTTCGCGATCGCCGGATATTGCGGTGTTACTTGATGAATTAGATTCGCCGCGGCAACATTGCCGCCCACGCGAATGGACTTCGGAGTTGGAGCTTTCGGCGGCGGCGGAAGTCCCGCGCCAGTGCCACCAATGATTCCACCGAGAACTCCACCGGCCTGCCCGCCCGGCACGCCACCAGGGACACCGCCGGTTACGCCGACAGCGCCCACATCGGGTGGCAACTCCTCTTCCTTAATCATCGAAACCTTTTTCGGAATCACAGTCGGAGCCGTCATCTGGCCGTTATGAATCAACCGCGCTACAGGCCTCACGATTCTCTGAATCGCCGCAGCGGGAGGGGGAGGCGGTGGAGGTGGCGGGGGCGCGACAAGAAAAGTAGTAAGCATCTGTTTGGGCAGCGCTTCCGTGTAGATCAGCGGAATCAGAATCATCACGAATACGATCGCGAACTGCAGCAGAAACGACAGCGCCACCGTCCAGGGCTTGTTCGTTTTCTGCGGATTCACACTGGAAACCACCAGATCGTCAAACATAGCTACCTCCTTGCAGCTGCCGCTACGCGCTTATCGGCCGCGGATCCGGCACGAACGGCAGTTCCTTGTCCTCTATACTTGTTCCACAGCACCACAATTGGCGCCGCAATCCCGAAGCTGGAGTACGTACCTACCACAACTCCTACCACCATAGCAAAAGAGAAGGCTCGAAGAACTTCGCCACCCATCAGAAACAAAACCAGAACGGTCAAAAACGTCAGCCCGCTTGTCAAAATCGTGCGCGACAGCGTCTGATTAATAGCTTTGTTCACGACCTCTGGAAACGGCTCGCGCCGCATCAGCCTGAGGTCTTCCCGGACACGATCGAAAATTACAATCGTGTCGTTCATCGAGTAGCCGACTAGGGTCAACAGTGCTGCAATGACCGTGAGCGAAATCTCAAAATGGAAAATCGAGAAGAAACCCAGAGTGATTAGCACGTCATGAAAAACGGCTATCACCGCCGCCGCCCCATACACCCACTCAAACCGGAAGGCAATATATAACAACATGCCTGCCAGAGCATAGAGGGTAGCGAGAATCGCCTGGCGCCGCAGTTGCGCGCCTACTTTGGGCCCCACGATTTCCACGTTCCGAATCGTAAAATTGCTCAGTGCAAAACCATTATTCAGAGAAGCCACCACTGCGGGCGTCGCACCATCTACATTTTTCAACTCATCGAAATTTGTGACAATGCCGCCGTGATCCTTGTCCCGGGCATCAGTCAATCGTTGCGCGAGTTGGTTGTAGCGCTCTCCGGCAGTCGTGCCTAGGGCCAGCGGATCTTTCTGCGTGAGATAAATCGCCAAACTAGGTGCCGTAATCGAGTTGAAATCTTGCTTGCCGGCGGCGTTCGCGGTTCCGAAGGTCTTGTGCAGCACATCCAAAATGGCTTGCTTACCGGCGTCGAGCGCCTCGTCTCCCTGGCCAGTTTTCTCGATGCCGATAACCACGTCGTTCTGCGATCCACTATTCAAAACATTGTCACTGATTGTCTGAATCGAACTGTTCGCCAGACCTGCGTCTTGAAGCCCCTTACGAATCTGGTTCACCGGAGCGGGTCCCGAGAAACGCACATACACCAGCGTGCCGCCACGAAAATCAATTCCGTAACGCAGACCACCGTTGCGGAGAATCGAAATCCAGCCAACAGCCAGGAGAATCAGCGAAAGCGACACGAAGTACTTCGCCTTGCCCATCCAATCCACGTTTACGTTGTGAAAGAATTCCATCGAGTCCTATCCGCCATTATTTGACACCGCGAGTTGCCGCTTTGTTCCCTAACCTAGATGCTCAACTCCGCCTGTCGTCCCATACGTGAAAGATGCCAATCAAATATGGCCCGTGACACATAAATCGAGGTAAACACATTAGCTAGCAAACCAATCACCAAGGTGACGGCAAATCCGCGCACGGGTCCGGTTCCGAATAAGAACAGGAAAACTGCTGAAACAATGGTAGTTACGTGCGTATCGATGATCGTCAGAAAGGCGCGATCGAACCCTACTGCTACGGCCGAGGCCGGAGCTTTTCCACTCCGTAGCTCTTCTCGGATGCGCTCGAATACTAGTACGTTTGAGTCCACGCCCATACCGATCGTCAAAATCACGCCGGCGATTCCGGGCAGGGTGAGTACCGCGCCCGCGTATGCCATGAAGGCAACTAGGATTATCAGGTTGAGGGCCAGAGCCACAACTGCATTGACACCGCTCGACCGATAATAGATCACAAGAAAGATCATGACTACGATGATGCTGCCGATAGACGCTCGCACACCTTCACGAATGGAATCAGCACCCAGAGAGGGTCCTACCGTGCGCTCTTCCAGATACTTGATTGATGCGGGCAACGCGCCGGCACGCAGCACGAGAGCCAAGTCCTGCGCCGATTCCTGGCTGAAGTTGCCCTCAATTATGCCCGAATCTTCAATTCGGCCGTTGATCACCGGAGCTGTGTAAACTTTGTGGTCAAGCACAATGGCCATCTTATGGCCAATATTTGACTCCGTGAACGGCCCGAACCTCGACGCGGCCGCAGTCGAGAGTTGGAAACGCACTTCGTACTGTCCGGGGTTATTTGAGCTGGGCGCGGGGCTTGCACCGCGCAAATCCTGGCCGGTAATAATCGGAGCGCGCTCGAGGATGTAGAAACCTTGCTGCGCCGCCTGTCCAGCTTGTGTGCTTTCTGCCCTACCCGGCACAATTTCGGTTCCCGGCGGCAAAACTCCTCCGTGAGCTCCTAAAGCGGCCACTTCGGAAGGGTAGATTTGCTCGTCAGCCACGAGATTCAATTCGAGCTGGCCGCCGGCTTGAATTACAGATTTTGCGCGGGTGGGATCGCCTTCACCAGGAAGCTGAACAAGAATCTCATTGTCACCTCGGCCAGTAAAGGCGATGGTCGGTTCGGTGAGCCCGAGTGCGTTGATACGTCGCGTTATGGTTTCCAGCGACTGGTCCATCGTGTCGCGGCGCAGATCGGCGACGACGGAAGGCCTCATAGTCAGCAAGTAACCATTCTGTTCGCCTGCAGCAGGAGCCATCGCCCAGTCAGTAAATTGGTTGCTAACTAGATCGCGAAAAGCACCAGAAGTATTCGGGTCCACATTGCGGACCAAAATGTGGGTGTCGTCCACGCGGCTAATTTCACCGGTCGTAATACTTTTTTCGTGAATCTGTTTGGTTATCTGATCGACAGCTTGATCGCAGCGCTGGCCGATGGCTTCGTCCACTTGTACCTGCAAAACCAAGTGGCTGCCTCCCTTCAAATCCAAGCCCAGCTTGATACGGTCTGAGAGATTCTGCTTAACCTGCGCCCAAGACGTAGGGAAGGTGGGCACGCCTACCAGGCCATATATACAAAAAAGTATGACCGCAGCGATAAAGATAAATTTCCATCTGAGCTGGGAATTCATGCCGGCTTTCTAAGTCTCCTTGGGAGGTTCTGCCTGGAGGCCTGCAATGGCGCTGCGGGCCACTTTCATCTTCACTTGCTCAGCGACGCGCAACTGCACAGCTTCATCTTCCAAACCGACGATTGTTCCGTATATACCGCCGTTGGTAATCACCTTGTCGCCGGTTTTCAATGCCTTGAGCATCTCGCTGACTTTCTTCTGGCGCCTCTGCGCCGGAAGAATCATCAGAAAATAAAAGATGACCATGATGAGGATCAGTGGAAGAAAAAGCGCGATCCCGCTGGGCTGCCCCTGAATCAGAGCCGCCGAGATGATCCGCGGATTACTTGTAGCCAGAACCACGTTCGTTGCGCCTTTCCTCTTAAGCGGACACGCTACAGAGGGCGAATCAAGAACCCTTCGCCGAAGAATCCCCTCCGCCTGTTACGGCGCCCAACACCTGCTTAGGTTTGCCTATTTGAGGCGGGCCTGAAGGTCAGAGCGGAATCTTTCGAGCTTCCCAAAACGAATAGCCTCGCGAATTTCACGCATTATGTCAAGGTAAAAGTAGATGTTGTGGTGGGTGTTTAGGATGGCTGAAAGAGTTTCTCCGGCTAAATACAAGTGCCGGAGATACGCACGAGAATAGCGACGGCATACGGCACACCCGCATTTCTCGTCAAGCGGCCGCGAGTCACTGGAATATCGAGCGTTCTTAATGAGCAGGCGTCCTTCTGAGGTAAAAAGGCATCCGTGGCGAGCGCTGCGAGTGGGTAAGACGCAATCCATCATATCCACGCCCAAAGCGACGTAGTCCGCCAATTGTTCGGGATAGCCCACTCCCATCAGGTAGCGAGGCCGGTCGGCGGGAAGACGCGACGCTGCGACTTGCGTCATCTCGCAGGTGAGCACGTGCGATTCACCTACAGCCAGCCCTCCAATTGCGTACCCGGGGAAATTCATATCCACCAGTGCATCGGCATTTTCGCGTCTCACTTCTGAGGAAGTTCCGCCCTGAACGATCCCAAAAAGCATTTGCTTCGCAGCATCGCCTTGTTGCTGAAAATAATTCTGCGAGCGACGCGCCCAATCGAGCGTGCGAGCCGCTGCTTCTTTCGCGCGCTGTTCAGTGGAAGGCGTCTCGATGCATTCATCGAGCACCATTACGATGTCCGCGCCGAGCGCAATTTCGATTTCCAACGCTTTTTCCGGCGAAAGAAAATGCGCGGAGCCATCTAAATGAGAGCGGAAGGTTATACCTTCGTCCGTCACTTTGCGCAGTTCACTCAAACTGAATACTTGATAGCCGCCGGAATCGGTAAGGATCGCTCTGGGCCAAGACATGAAGGTATGCAGGCCGCCCATATCGCGAATGAGTTCATGCCCAGGACGAAGATATAAATGGTAAGTGTTCGAGAGAAGAATCTGAACGCCGACGGACTCAAGATCCGCTTGCGTCTGGGCTTTCACTGTCGCCGCAGTTCCCACAGGCATGAACGCCGGTGTTTCGATGACGCCATGTGGCGTGGTCAACCGGCCTAACCGCGCGCCGGTTGGGTCGGCTGCAAGCACTTCAAACTTAAATTCCATCTAAGCAAGTCTATCAGGAGAACGCGGCCGTGAATCCCACCTTCACAATCACGTACAGGAGCCAAACACTTACAATCGTTCCAAAAGCCTTGCCGAACGAAATTTTCTTTGGATTTTTAGCGCTGTAGCCAAACGACATTAGGATGATTGTCCAGAAAGTGAAAAGATCGAACGCAGATAGGAGAGTCTCCTGCCATTTTGGCGCGTCATCTGGAAGAAATGCGCCCACATTGGCCGCGACAAGATGTTGAATATCAACCGTGGATGGATCTTTAAGGAATATGATCAGGATTCCCAACATTCCTCCGATAATGCTCGGCACCCATGAGTGCGCGACAATTGCGAGAGAGGTCATAAAACTGACTTTCGCTCCACCTATCAGGTTGAAAGCGGCCAAAAGTACTGCGGCAACAACTATAGCAACAACGAAAGTGCCTAAGACCACGCCAATGTACCCGATAATAGCTGCATATTTCGTCTGAGTTTCGAGCATCTGCTCACGCTGATCTGGGGTCATGTTTTCCATCTGTTTCTGCACGCGCGAATTTGTTTGGTCCTGGCGTTCCATGAACGCGCGCCAGCCGACCCGCTGGCTAAAAACGAATATGACCAAAGTTGATACCACGATGATCAAGACCAACGGCAAAACCCACGTCGGGCGTTGGACGATAGATTCAAACGTGGGTTTGGGGCTGAAGATAACGCCGAAAATTCGGCCTAGCGAGCTCACAGGCTTTGCAGATTCGAGCGGGGGGATTACCGGGCTGGCCATATTCTCTCCTCCACAATCAAAAGTAAAAGCGCTGTTCCTAGCTGGATTACGTTTAAGAGCAATGAGAAGTAACGGCGGGCCGAGTGTACCTCGATTCAGGCGTATTTCGGAAAAGTGTGCGTTCCCTACGACTGGAAATAAGGTTCTGGCAAGAAATGAATTAAATAGCCCTCTGCATCAAACCGGAATCTGCGGCACAGCGGCGATAAGAGCTTTTGTATAGGGGTGTTGCGGAGCGCCGAGCACCTGATCGGCCGAACCAATTTCGACGATGCGACCTTTCTGCATTACGGCAACTCTTGAAGCTAATTGTGCTATCACCGGGAGACTGTGCGAAATAAGAATTAGCGTGAGCGAGAATTCGCGTTGAAGGCGAGCCAACAATTCGAGAATCTGCGCGCCAACCGAAACATCCAGGGCCGAAACCGGCTCGTCTCCGATAACAAGCTCCGGTTTTAGAATCAACGCTCTCGCGATTCCAATGCGCTGGCGCTGACCGCCGGAGAATTCGTGTGGATAGCGCTCGAGGGATTCAACGCCGAGACCGACTAACTCAAGAATTCCGGCGACGCGTTCTCGCCGACTTTTGCGCGAAAGATTCGGCTCGTGTACAGCCACAGGCTCGCCGACGATTGCGCCGACTTTCATACGGGGATTGAGAGACGCCACGGGATCTTGGAAAATCATTTGCATTCGACGGCGCAACTCACGGAGATCGGAACCGTGTGCTCCCAGCCAATTCTGGTTGAGGAATAGGATTTCACCGGAGTCCGGCTCGATGAGCCGCAGGATCATTCGCGCAAGTGTCGTTTTGCCGCAGCCTGATTCGCCTACGATTCCGAAAGTTTCCCCGCGTTCCAGTGCGAAACTTACATTGTCCACTGCGACAGTTCGGCGATGGGATTTTGTAAACGCACCTGTAGAAACCGAGTAAGATTTACTGAGATTGCGGACGTCGACAAGCGTTTCGCTTTGCACGCTAGATTTTCTCAGCGGCGATGTAGATTCCGGTGTTAATCATGTAAATGTCCGGTTCTTCACCCGATTTTGCCACTTCGGCGGGTTCAAACCTTGGATGAAAATCGGCGCCGTCGTCAGCCATCGAAGATTCCATTAACTGCCGAGCCTCGATATATTGAGAGTCCGTGTGCTTCCATCCGGCCACGTGCATCCAATGATCAAATGTGCGGGGATGCCCTCGCACTTCGGTAGCCACAATGCGTAGTCCCGCCTCGCTAAAAATCCGGTCGAAATCACTGCGGGCTAAGGAACGCGCATGCGAGTTGTCGCGTATTCGCTCGATTCGGTGATTCAACTCGCGGACCTTTGGCTCTTCGGGTACGAGGATGTCGAGCACGCCCACGCGGCCGCCGCCAGGTTTCACAACACGCGCCATCTCGGCCAGCACTCTTGCCGGGTCCGAAATGTGGTGCAAGCTATAACTTGTAACGGCCAAGTCGAGTGAACCATCCCCAAATGGCAGCGCTTGGGCATCACCGAGAACGCAAAAAAGATTGGAAAGTCCTTCCCTCAGTGCATTCCGGCGCGCCAATTCAAGAATTGCAGGAGTGAAGTCCAGGCCGCAAACCCATTTCACATGCCGAGCAAATCTTAGCGCCAGCGTCCCGGGTCCACAGGCCAGATCGGCCGCCCGATCGGTTGGAGCTGCGGATACAAGGCGCGCGAGCAATTCCGCGTCCGTAACACGATGCGCGACTGCATAATCACCGAAAACTTCCGCGGTGCGCGTGAATCGTTTGCGTACGAGTTCCTTCAGTTCATTGTCGTTGGCTGCGGCCATGGGACGAGAATACACCTCGCACGATGATTTGAACTCACCGGACGAATTTCCGGAACACCGATATCACATTCCGTTACGTGGTAAGGACACCGCGGCGCAAAAGCGCAGCCGGGTGGAAGCGCGTTTAAGGCTGGAACGGTGCCTGGAATCGGAACCAACTTCCCACGCTCAAGACGAGGAGCCGCCCGCAGCAAACCTTCGGTATACGGATGCCGCGGATGGCGCAGAACTTCCATGGTCGGACCTTCTTCCACGATTCGGCCTGCATACATCACGATAATTCGATCGGCGACCTGTGCCACAACCCCGAGATCGTGCGTGATAAAAAGCAGCGACAGACGAAGCTCCCTGCGCAGCCTCGCCAACAATTCAAGAATTTGCTTTTGCACCGTGACGTCGAGCGCGGTGGAGGGTTCGTCCGCGATTAGAATTCCCGGACCGGCGGCCAACGCCATCGCGATCATCACACGTTGACGCAAGCCGCCTGAAAGCTGATGCGGATATTGGCGCGCGCGCAGCTCTGGATCGGGTAAAGTGGCTCGTTCGAGTGATTGAATTGCGCGAGAGTGAATCTCGTTTTGATTTGGACGGCTTTCGTGAACGCGGATGGCTTCTTCAATCTGCGCGCCTACGCGCATTACGGGATTGAGCGCCGTCATCGGCTCCTGGAAAATCATCGCTATTTCCCGGCCGCGCAACGCACGCATTTCATTGGATGAAGCCGCAAGAACATTTATTCCGCGCAAATCTGATGTGCTGCCTCGCTCGTGAAGCCATACCTCGCCCTTTCGGCGCGCTCCCGGCGGTTCCAGACCCATTAGCGCCAGCGAGAGTATGGTTTTGCCGGAGCCGGACTCGCCGACAATACCGAGCGTTTCACCTTCGTTGAGGGCGAAGGAGACCTCGTTTACAGGCCGCACCCAACCGCTTTGCGTTGGCAATTCTACGGTCAGGTTGCGGACGTCCAGCCTGGTGCCCATGAGAACATAATAAGACTCCGCCGGATGCGGGGATGACGGAATTTACATTCGTGGTGCTCATACCGCCGTGAAGTGTTGCGCCTCGGATTCGAAATGCGGCGCTCGCAGCACTTCCGCAAACAAACGGAATCAGCGTTTTGCGAGGGGAATGACGAAGCGCAGGGCTGTGTGCGTTGCGGAGAAACGCACGACCTTGTTGTCCGTAAGTCCGGCGGATTTTCCCGCGGTGATTACATCGATTTCGCGAATGTGAGTTTGGCCCTTGGGGTAAACGATCCAAATTCCGCCCGATTTGCAAATCGAGCGGGAGAGAGATTTCACCTTCGAAAGGTCTTCCGTTGATTCCGCAGAAAAGAAAATCAGGTCCGCGTCACTCACGCGAGCACCCCGCGAATAGTCCGGAACGATCGCCTCCAGATCTCGCTGGAATTCCGCGTCTTCCACGCCCAGAACAGCAATGCGTTGACGCGGCTTTATTCCAAGTTTCTCGGCGAGGGTTCGGTGCGAGTAATCTCGTTCAGGCGGGCGCATTTTCGACGGATTCTTTTGAGGCATAGCCTAGTCTTCTGCGTTGAAGTCTCGTTCGATCGAAATTCCACGGCCTCGCAATTGCGGTGAATGATACTCCTATTTACTCGCTTCATGGGCTGACACATAATGCGCTTTCAAAGATGCTTAAGGAGACCATCTCGTGCTTCCCGGCTTAAAGGCGGCGCTGAACTACCACCCGATTTTTGTCCATTTCCCGATCGTTCTATGGTTTGCCGCGTTGTTTTTCGAGTTGCTGGCGCTTTGGCGAACGAGCGACGAAATGCAGCGAACAGCTTCGAGAATGCTCTACTTAGGGACGCTTGCTGCGATTGTAACGGTGCTGACGGGGCTCGTCGCCGAGAAATCCGTTCCTCCCGGAATTGCTCAGCGCGTGGTGGGGATTCATCAGGCGTTGATGCTCGTATCTACCAGTTTGGCGGGAGCTCTCTGCGTTTTTGCTTTTTCGGTACGGCGGAATTTTACGGCTCAATTACGGAAAGTGATGTTGCTGGGCCTCTGTGTTCTCGCGGTGCTGGTTATTTTCGGGGCCGATCGTGGTGCGCAGCTGGTTTATGAATATGGCTCGGCCGTGAATTGGTCCACGGCGGAGCAACAGAAATAGGTTCGGAGATGGATGATGAAGACACCCAGAGAAACGAAGCGGATGAGCGAGGAAGCGGTGAAAGAAAGAACCGGTAAAGGATGGGCGGAGTGGTTCAAAATCCTCGACAAAGCCGGCGCGAAGAAATTGCAGCATAAAGAAATTTCCGCTTATCTTGCGAAAGAGCAGGGAGTGGGATCCTGGTGGTGCCAGATGGTTGCGGTTGCATACGAGCACGAGCGCGGTATTCGCCAGAAGTTTCAAAAATGCGACGGAGAATTTTCGGCATCAGGCAGTCGAACGTTGAACGTGCCGCTTTCGATGGCGTATGAGGCTTGGGTGAATGAGAAATCGCGGCGGGGCTGGCTTGGCGATTCGGAATTGGAAATAACCACGGCCACGCTGTCGAAATCCGTTCGGGGAAAATGGGACGGAGGCAGCAGCCGGTTAAGCGTCAATTTTTACGGCAAAGGCGCGGAGAAGTGCCAGGTAGCGGTGGATCACATGAAGCTCAGCAGCAGCAAAGAGTGCGCCAAGATGAAAACTTTCTGGTTTGACGCGTTGAATCGACTGCAAAGCAGATTGGAAGGATAGATTCTTGGTGCGGCGAGTATTCATCTCGCTCCACCAGAAGAATTAGTAGTCGTTCGCCGAGCCTTCCAGGAAGGCACGCAGCTTGCGCGAGCGCGACGGGTGGCGCAACTTGCGCAGAGCCTTCGCTTCGATCTGACGAATACGCTCGCGAGTGACGGCGAAAGATTGGCCCACTTCTTCTAGCGTGTGCTCACTGCCGTCATCCAGGCCGAAACGCATCTTGATAACTTTCTCTTCGCGCGGCGTGAGGGTCTTCAGCACCGAAGACGTCTGCTCCTTCAGGCTCAGATTGATTACGGCGTCAGAAGGCGAGACGACAGCCTTGTCCTCGATGAAATCGCCCAGATGCGAATCTTCCTCTTCGCCAATCGGAGTTTCCAGCGAAATAGGTTCTTGAGCGATTTTCAAAATCTTGCGCACTTTTGCGACCGGGATATCCATGCGCTTGGCGATTTCTTCGGACGTAGGTTCGCGGCCAAGTTCCTGAACAAGCTGCCGTTGCGTGCGGACGAGCTTGTTGATCGTTTCGATCATGTGCACCGGAATGCGGATGGTGCGAGCCTGGTCGGCGATAGCGCGAGTGATGGCTTGGCGAATCCACCAGGTTGCGTAGGTGGAAAATTTGTAGCCCCGGCGCCATTCGAACTTGTCCACCGCTTTCATCAGGCCAATGTTGCCTTCCTGAATCAGGTCCAGAAATTGCAAGCCGCGGTTCGTATATTTCTTGGCGATAGATACGACCAAACGCAGGTTGGCTTCGATTAATTCTTTTTTCGCTTGCTCGGCTTCCGCTTCGCCCCGAAGAATCACCTGCAGAGCGCGCTTCAACTCGGTCGGACTCACTTCGCTCGCGAGTTCGATCTCGCTCAGTTCCTGGCGGCGATTTTTCAGATCCTTGCGCGCTTCTGCCTGGACATCCCCTTTGGAAGCTTCTACGCGGCGTTCCAGCTTGACCGTATCGCGCTCAAGAAAATGAACGCGTTCAACCGTTTGGCGGATTTTTTCGATCAGGCGCTTCTTTTCCAGCGGATTAAAATCCAGCTCGCGAAAGCGATTCGACATCTCCACGCGAGTGCGTGCCAATGTGTAGCGCGCCCGCAGGTAGGGGCGCTTTTTCGATCGAGGAATTTTCTGTAACTTGGCGGCTTGCTTCATCGCCAGCAGGTAAAGCTTTGCCACCTTGTCAATCTGCTTCAGAGTTTCTTTCGTCTTCTGCTCGATCTTCTCTTCGGTCAGCTCTTCATCGTCGAATTGGACGATCTCTTTAATCGAGCGCGAACCGTTACGAACGTCTTCGCCAACCTGCAGAAGTTCTTTCAAGATGAGCGGGGCGCGAGTAATCGTTTTCAGAACCAGCAACTGTCCGCGTTCAATGCGCTTCGCGATGGCGACTTCACCCTCGCGTGTCAGCAATGGCACAGTTCCCATTTCGCGCAAGTACATGCGGACGGGATCGTTGGTCTTTTCCAGAGTCCCCGGAGTCAGATCTAAGTCGCCATCTTCTGAGGCGGACGAGGCTGGTTCATCCTTGACGTCGATTGCATCGGTGGAATCTGCTGCTGCCAGCGCGGCCTTCGCGCTCGAAAGGTCCTCATAAACATCAATGCCATAACGTTCGAAAGTTGAAAGAAGATCATCGATTTCTTCTGAGGAATGCACCTCAGGCGGAAGGATATCGTTCACTTCATCGTAAAGCAGATACCCACGCTCCTTGCCCATGGCAATGAGCTGTCGTACCTGGTCGTATTTTTCTTCAAGAGCTACCGTCACACTGCCTCCCTCTTACAAAAGCCGGCTGCACACACGAGCAATTCCCAAGCAAAAATGGCCGGTACTAGACACCCCGGCACACCCTTGCGCATGTGGTGAATAAACGCTTATTTTTCAGACGATTCTTCGTTGGCGCCTGCGCCCGTGCTGCTGAAGCCCACACCGCTTCTTCCACAACATACTATATGATGCTCGACGGGGGCCTATCGTTTCATCCAAAACCTTGCGAATATATAACATACAGGAGGTCGGGTCAACCGATTGCCGTAACTTACTGTCCAGCCAAGAGTTTCTGCAATTCCAATCGGCGCGTGATTATGCGCCGAAGTTCCTCTGTAGGGGGCTTTGATTCAAGCTGCTGCTGTAATTCTGCAAGTTCCTGCTCGACGCGACGGCTGCGCAGCACGCCCAGGCAACTTTCTGCCTCCTCCCAGGTATGCTCGGAGAAAGATTCAAAGAAAATTTCGAACAGCACGCGCCTGTCGCGTTCGTCAAGGGCTTCGGCGAAAGTAGATGGATCTGAAGGCTCTCCTGACTTGGCAATGAGCAGGTCGAATATCTTCTCAGTTTCAAGACCGCGGTGTAGTCCCGAAGAGACAATTTCCTGAGCGAGTTTTTCACGGAATCCGTTGGCTTCTGCCAGCATGTGGATGAGGCGACGCTCAGCGCCCTTTACGCTCGGTCCTAAGAGTTCAGCTTTGGGCTTTACTTCGCTCCGACGTTCGGTAGCAGCCCGGCGGAGCGCTTCGCGCAAGACTGGCTCGTCCACGTGCAGCTCGGAGGCGATGCGCG
>Ga0209007_1000148_pt1 | contig 40504 bp, 33 predicted proteins | sample JacPinW_OM1H0_O2_FD_187961 | JGI IMG/M metagenome (GOLD analysis project Ga0209007, IMG submission 187961) | Forest soil microbial communities from Algoma, Ontario, Canada - Jack Pine, Ontario site 1_JW_OM1H0_O2 (SPAdes) (version 2) | ecosystem: Environmental > Terrestrial > Soil > Boreal... | reverse complement strand
GCGCTACCAGGCGCACCTCGCCGCCGGCGGCACCCCGCCCGCGGGTGGGACGCTGACCAACCCGCACGCGGGCGATGCCGCCGTGGCGAAGCAAGGGGCACTTCTCTTCACCACTATGAACTGCGACGGCTGCCACGGCGGCGATGCGAGCGGCTGGGTCGGACCCGATCTCGCCGACGGACGCTGGCGCTACGGCGGATCCGACGCCGAAGTCTTCAGCACCATCTACTACGGGCGGCCCAAGGGCATGCCCGCCTTCGGCGGCGTGTTGGGGACCGAAGGCGTATGGACCCTGGTCACCTACATCCGCTCTCTGCCGGCGCCCGCAGATGTGCCGACGGAGTCCTGGGTCGGGAACTGACAGCGCAAGGAGGCTCGCAATGGCGCGCATCTTCCTCACGGGTTCCGCCGATGGCTTAGGTTTGATGGCCGCGCAGCTTCTCATCCGGCAGAAGCACGAGGTGCTCGTGCACGGGCGCAACGACAAGCGCAGCCGCGACGCGCTGGAGGCGGCGCCAGGCGCGCTCGGCGCTGTGACCGGCGACCTGTCGACGATCGCCGGCATGCGGGCGGTCGCCGAGGGCGTGAACCGCTTCGGCCGCTTCGACGCCGTCATTCACAACGCCGGCATCGGCTACCGCGAGGTCCGGCGCGTCGAGAGCGACCGCGGGGTGCCGAACGTTTTTGCAGTCAACGTGCTCGCGCCCTACCTGCTGACGGCGCTCATCGAGCGCCCGCACCGGCTCATCTATCTGAGCTCGGGCATGCAGCGCGGCGTGCGGCCGCAGATGGACGATCTGCTGTGGACCAGGCGGCGCTGGGACGGCTCAGGCGCCTACGCGGAGAGCAAGCTGTGCGACGTGCTGCTTGCCTTTGCCGTCGCACGGCGCTGGAAGAGCGTGCTGTCGAATGCGCTCGAGCCCGGCTGGGTAGCCACCAGGATGGGCGGTCCGTCGGCGCCCGACGATCTGGAACAGGGTTACATCACTCAGGCGTGGCTGGCGACGAGCGACGACAAGCTGGCGCGCTCGACCGGCGAGTGCTTCTATCATCAGAAGCGTCGCGAACCGAATCCCGTCGCCCGCAACGTCGACACGCAGGAGGCATTGCTCAGCGAGTGCGAGCGGCTGTCGGGCGTCGCGCTTCCCGCCTAGCGACTTCGCGCTCATGCAGCAGGACGGCGTCTCGCAACGAACTCTCGGACTCCTGGCGCTGTCGCTGCTCGCGGTCGTCGTCGGTATCGTGACCGGCTTCGGCGCGATCGTCTTCCGCGACCTGATCTCCGTCATCCATAACCTGCTCTTTTACGGCCGGCTGTCCGCCGTCTACAACGCCAATGTCTACAACCCGGCGAGCCCGTTGGGCCCGGCCATCATGCTGGTGCCGGTAGTCGGCGGCCTCGGCGTCGTGCTGCTGGTCACGAAATTTGCCCCCGAGGCGCGCGGCCACGGCGTACCCGAAGTCATGGACGCGATCTTCTACCGCGACGGCAAGATCCGGCCGGTGGTCGCGGCGGTCAAGTCACTGGCCTCGGCGCTCGCCATCGGCTCGGGCTCCTCGGTGGGCCGCGAGGGTCCCATCATCCAGATAGGCGCGTCGCTCGGCTCGACTACCGGGCAGATCGTGCGCCTGGAGGCCTGGCAGCGCATCACGCTGGTCGCGGCCGGCGCCGGCGCCGGCATCGCGGCAACTTTCAACACGCCGATCGGCGGTGTGATGTTCGCCATCGAGCTGATGATGCCCGAAGTGAGCGTGCGCACCTTCCTGCCGGTGGCGCTCGCCACCGGCACGGCCACCTTCATCGGCCGATCGTTTCTCGGCGCCCGGCCGGCGTTCGAGGTGCCGGCGCAGCTCATCCTCTCGAACTCGACCAGCTCACTCCAGGCGGTGCTGCTGTGCGTGGTGGTCGGCGCCGTGTGCGGCTGCGGCGCGACCGCGTTCATCCGCGGCCTGCACAGTGCCGAGAGCTTCTTCGAGCGGATCGCGAATCCCTACCTGCGTCACGCCGTCGGCATGGCGGGCGTCGGAGTCATGATGTATGCGTTCCTGCTCGGCACCGGGCATTATCACATCGACGGCGTCGGCTACTCGACCATTCAGGACATCGTGCTCGGCGGCCTCGCGAGCGGGCCGCTGATGGTGCTGCTGTACGCCGGCAAGCTGGCGGCGACTTCCGCCAGCCTCGGCTCGGGCTCCTCGGGCGGAGTGTTCTCGCCGTCGCTCTTCATGGGCGCAACTCTGGGCGGTGCGCTCGGCGCACTCGCCAACCACTTCCTGGCCGTGCCGGACATCTCGGTTCCGGCCTTTGCCATGGTGGGCATGGCGGCGATGGTGGGTGGCGCCACCGGTGCCGCCATGACCGCGGTCACCATGATCTTCGAGATGACGCGCGACTACGAGATCGTGATGCCGATGATCGTCGCCGTGGCAGTCGCCATCGGCGTGCGCCGCATGCTGAGCGCCGAGAACATCTACACCATCAAGCTGGTCGCGCGCCGCCACTTCATTCCCAAGGCGATGCACGCCAACATGTTCCTGGTGCGGCCGGTGTCCGAGGTGATGGAACGGGACTTTCTGCTGCTGCCGCAGGACACCGGCTTCGATGAGTTCCTGCGCATGCCGGAGCAGGACCACCGGCTGCGCCACATCGTGGTGACCGACGGCGAGCGGATCGTGGGCACGCTGCGGGTGAACACGGCGCTGCGGCAAGGCCTCGAGGGAGCCTACACGGGCGTAACGCTCGGCAGTCTCGCCAACGAGCGCTACACGGTCGCGCAGGAGAACGACATCATGTTCGATGTCATCACGCGCTTCTGGCGCCGCAAGGCCTTGATGACCGTGGTGGTGCGCCCCGGGCACCGGGTGCCGCGCGCCTCCGACGTAGTCGGCGTCGTCACCAAGGAGCACATCGCGGATTCGGTAGCGGAGAGCGTCAAGCCGTACGGCGCCGCGGGCGACATGTAAGGCGCCGGCTCGGCGGATCCTTAAGCCGGGGCCCTCCGGAAGGGCTCGAAGACCCGCGAGATCTGTTCTGTAAAGGACTGATCTGCCACGGAAAATGAGAGCCGCGTCTCACATCTGACCAAATCTCCTCTCCGCCTATCGGAACGGACGTGCGCCTGTGATAGGCAGCGTGGCCGCCGCACTCACCGCTCCTGACTATCAGCACCTGGACGGCTGATCGGGGGGGTTTCCGGATCCATGGCCTGGGGTTATCCCCGGGTCGTGGCGGAACTGCACGAGTGTGTTCGGTAAAGGTTCTCGATACTCGGCACTGACGCTGGTCGTTGGCGCGCTCGTGCTGTACGCGGGCGGAGGGAGCGCCTCGGCCGCAACCTGCGCTCCCGCGGCGAGCCCCGGACCGTATCCGCCGGCCGACTGGACCACTTACTGCTGGCTCGATTTCAGCAGCTACAGCGACACTCTGGCGCGCGCTGCCGGCGGCCAGGCTTTCACCTTCACGACCCCTGACGGCACGACGCTCAGCTTCGTCGCCACGGTCAGCTCGACGGCCACCAGCGCCCTCACCCCGGTGGCGGCTCCCTCGTGGTCGGGCGCTGCGATGGGCCAGAGCGCATTTATCGGCATCCCCGGGAAGCCGGTCCTCTACACCGCCACCAACGGTTCCACCGTAACGGTCACCTTATCGTCCATCACGGTCACGCCACCGCCCGGCGTGACCGGCGGCGCGACCTACATGTTCGTCGCCGCGGATGGCGAGTCCACCAACGGCGGCGAGTCGCTGGCGTGGACAACCAACGGCGGCAACTGGCTGCAGCTCGACCAGGTCACCCCGGTCGGCGGCGGCGCCGTTTACCCGACCGTAACCAACACCGGAGCCACCTACACCGAAACCGGCGTGGGTGGCACGGTCGGCGCGTACATCGTCGGATCGAGCAGTCCCACTCAGGTGACGACCCAACTCGTTGCCGGCGGCCTGCAAGGGACGATGTTTGGGCTGCGCTACGCGACCCTCTCGCTCAACAAGACGCTGGTTGGCGGTCGAACCAACGCCACCGATCAGTTCACTTACAGCGTCAGCTCGACTTCCTCAGGCACGGTCCTCGGCACCGCCACCTCCAGTGGCAGCGGCAACGGCCCGTTCGGCCCGACCTCGTCGTTCATCTCGACGTCCGAGTCCCTGACGGTGAGCGAGGCCATGGCGCCGGGGAGCGGCAGCACGCTCGCGGCGTATTGGCCGAGCCTGACATGCACCAATGCCACCAGCGGTTCCTCGACGCCGCTGCCGACCAACGATCCCGTGTCGTCTTACGTCTTCCCCGCGGAAGCCTACGGCGACCAGATCTCCTGCATGTTCACCAACACCAGGAAGACCGCGGTGCTGTCGGTGACCAAGTCCGCGCCCTCGCCGGCGCTGAAGGTCGGCGTCAACTCCACCTACACGCTCACCGTCACCAATTCGGGAGTCGCAGCCGCCACCACGGCCGAAGTACAGGACCAGCTGCCGTCGAATCTCACCTTTGTTTCGGCCATCGGCACCAACTGGACCTGCACCAATGCCTCGTCCCTCATTACCTGCACCTTTGCCGGCGGCACGATTGCAATCAATGGCACCTCGACGATAGCGGTCACCGTCAGCGCACCGGTCGCGGCGGGCGGCGCGAGCGTCACCAATTACGCCTCCGTCGATCCCACCGGCGGCAGCAACCCGCCGACGCCCGGCGCAGGCTGCACGCCCGCGAGCTCCTGCGCCAGCTCCGGCCCCAACACTGTCATTTACATCAATGCGGTGTCGGCAAGCGGCTCGGCGACTGCGGGTACGGCATCGACCCCGATTGCCAACGTCGCCGCAAACGACACGGTCAATGGCTCGCCGGCGACGCTGGGCGCAACCGGCAATGCCACGGTCGCGCAGTCCGGTAGCTGGCCGGCAGGGATTACTCTCAACACCACGACCGGCGCGATCACCACCACCGCCGCCGTCGCGCCCGGCAGCTATTCGGTTGTCTACCAGCTGTGCGACAAGAACACCCCGCCCGACTGCGCCGCCGCCACCGACACCGTCACCGTCAACGCCAGCATCGTGCCGGTCAGCGCGACGGGAAGCGCGGTCGCCGGTACACCCTCGACACCGATCGCCAACGTCGCCGCCGGTGGGACGGTCAACGGTTCACCGGCCACGCTCGGTGCGAGCGGCAATGCCACCGTCGCGCAGTCCGGTACCTGGCCGGCGGGCCTCAGTCTCAATACCACCACCGGCGCGGTGACGACGACCGCCACGCTGCCGCCGGGCAGCTACTCCATCGTCTATCAGCTGTGCGACAAGAACAGCCCGGCCAACTGCGCCACCGCCACCGACACGGTCACCGTCACCGCCAGCATCATCCCGGCGACGGCCAGCGGAACTGCGACGGCTGGCACGCCGTCCACGCCCATCGCCAATGTTGCCGCCGGCGGCACGGTCAACGGCTCGCCGGCGACGCTCGGTGCGAGCGGCAATGCCACCGTCGCGCAGTCCGGTACCTGGCCATCGGGCCTCAGCCTCAACACCACGACCGGCGCGGTGACCACCACCGCCGCCGTCGTGCCCGGCAGCTATTCGATTGTCTATCAGCTGTGCGACAAGAACACCCCGCCCGACTGCGCCACCGCCACTGACACCGTCACCGTCAACGCCAGCATCGTGCCGGCGAGCACAACGGGAAGCGCGGTCGCCGGCACTCCCTCCACGCCCATCGCGAATGTTGCGGCCGGGGGCACGGTCAACGGCTCGCCGGCGACGCTCGGCACGACCGGCAATGCCACCGTCGCGCAGTCCGGTACCTGGCCGGCGGGCCTCACTCTCAACACCACGACCGGCGCGGTCTCGACCACCGCCGCGGTCCCACCGGGCACCTATTCGCTTGTTTATCAGCTGTGCGACAGGAACACCCCGCCCAACTGCGCCACTGCCACCGACACCGTCGGCGTCAACGCCAACATCATCCCGGTGACCACAACAGGCACCGCGGTAGCGGGCACGCCGTCCACGCCGATCGCGAACATCGCGGCCGGGAGCACGGTCAATGGCTCGGCGGCGACGCTCGGTGCGAGCGGCAATGCCACCGTCGCGCAGTCCGGTACCTGGCCGGCGGGCCTCAGTCTCAACACTACGACGGGCGCGGTCACGACGAGCGCGGCGCTGCCGCCAGGCAGCTACTCCGTCGTCTATAAGCTGTGCGACAAGAACGCCCCGCCCGACTGTGCCACCGCCACTGATACCGTCACCGTCACCGCCAGCATCATCCCGGCGCCTGCAACCGGGACCGCGGTAGCCGGTACGCCCTCCACACCCATCGCGAATGTTGCGGCAGCGGGCACGGTCAACGGCTCGGCGGCGACACTCGGCACGACCGGCAATGCCACGGTCGCGCAGTCCGGCACCTGGCCCGCGGGCCTCAGTCTCAACACCACGACCGGTGCGGTCACGACCAGCGCCACGTTGCCTCCGGGCAGCTACTCGGTCGTCTATCAGCTGTGCGACAGGAACACCCCGCCCAACTGCGCCACTGCCACCGACACCCTGGTAGTCAGAGCAAACATCGTCGCGGTGGTCGCCACGGGGACCGCAGTGGCGGGCACGCCCTCGACTCCGATCGCGAATGTCGCGGCCGGAGCCACGGTAAATGGGCCGCCGGCGAGTCTGGGTGCGAGCGGCAATGCCACGGCCGCGCAGTCCGGCACCTGGCCCGCGGGCCTCAGCCTCAACACCGCCACCGGTGCGGTCACGACCACCGCGGCCCTGCCGCCGGGCAGCTACCCGGTCGCCTATCAGCTGTGCGACAGGAACACCCCGCCCAACTGCGCCACCGCCACCGACACCGTCAGGCTCACAGCGAACATTGTGGCGCTGACAGCGAGCGGCTCGGCCGTTTCGGGCGTCGCCTCGACGCCGATCGCCAATGTGGCCCTCAACGACCTGATCAACGGTGCGGCCGCGACACTCGGGCCGAGCGGCGATGCCACCGTCGCCGCCGCGGGATCCTGGCCCGCCGGAATCTCGCTCAACACGACCACCGGAGCCGTGTCGACCACCGCGACGGTGCCGCCGGGAACCTACTCACTCTCCTATCAGCTGTGCGACCGCAACACGCCCGCCAACTGCGCCACCGCCACCGAGTCGGTGAAGGTGAGCGGCAGCGCGTTCGCAGTCCCGGCGCAAGGCTCGGCGGTCGCCGGCATAGCCTCGACTCCGATCTCAAACATCGCCGCCGGCGCAACGGTGAACGGCGTCGCGGCAACGCTCGGGCCCTCGGGAAACGCCACGGTCTCGACGGTGGGCATCTGGCCCGCCGGTATCACTCTCAATCCAACCACGGGCGCGGTGTCGACGAGCGCGGCTCTGGCCCCCGGAACCTATGCGCTGCGCTATCAGCTGTGCAACCGCAATACCCCGCCCGAGTGTGCCACTTCGACGGCCACCATCACCGTCGCGGCCGGAGTCGGCGGCACGCTCATGCTCAACAAGATCGCCAACAAGGTGCAGGCCTCGATCGGCGACAGCGTGCAGTACGAGCTGCAGGTGCACAACACGGGTAGCGCTCCCGTCGCGGGCGTCACCCTTCAGGACGTGCTGCCCCTCGGCTTCAAGCTGGTACCCGGCACGGTGCTGATCGGGGTGGAGCCCGCGCAGCCGAAGAAAGCGACCAATCCTCAGGGCACGCCGGGCCCCGACCTCAAGTGGGTGCTCGGCAACATCGCGGCGGGCACGACCCTCGACATCTATTACCAGGTGCGCCTCGGCGTAGGCGCCGACCGCGGCAACGGCATCAACCGCGCACAGGCGCAGGGCGTGGGCGCGCACTCGCCCATCGCCACCGCCCAGGTGCTGGTCACCGGCGGCGCTTTCGATACCTCGGCCTGTGTCGTCGGCAAGATTTTCATCGATTGCAACGGTAATCGCGTGCAGGACGCCGGCGAGCCCGGCATACCCGGTGTGCGGCTGTATTTCGAGGACGGCACCAACCTCACCAGCGATGAGAACGGCAATTACAGCATCTGCGGTCAGCGCCCGATCACGCACGTGCTGAAGGTCGATGCCACGACGCTGCCGGCCGGCAGCCGACTGGTGGTGCTCTCCAACCGCAACGCCGGCGACGGCAACAGTCTGTTCGTCGATCTGCGCGATGGCGAGCTGCACCGCGCGGACTTTGCCGAGGGCTCCTGTACCAGCAAAGTGCTGGAGGACGTGAAGCGCCGTCGTCAGCAAAGCGGCGTGCTCGCACCGCTCCCGGCGGCCGGCAAGGAGCATCTGGGCGTCGACTTCGAGTCCAAGGACGGCCCCGCACCCACTGACGGGCCACAGCGGCCATGAGCGCCCGCCGGCTCTGTCGCGCCTGGGTGGTGAGCACGGTGCTGCTGTGCGCGCCGCTGATTGCCATGGCGGGGCCTGATGCCACCCAGGACTACGACGCCACGCTCGACACGCCGCCCCAGCATCCCACGGTTCCAACAGGCCAGGCGGACGTCGATGGCACGCAGGTGGCCTTCCGCGAGATCGATAGCGGCGTCTCGAACCACTACAACAGCGCGTTGCCGGTGGCGGCGGACGAGGGTCTGTGGCGCCGCTCCAAGAGCCTACCCATCGGCAATCGCATACGGCTGCATGTGTCGGACGCCTCGCTTCCCGCCGACGGCCACTCGCTCCTGCACCTGGTGGTGCGGCTGCTCGACCCGCAGGGACGGCCGATTACCCGGATCACCCGCGCTCGCATCGAGACCAGCCTCGGCCGTCTGCAGACGCGTACCGGCAAGCAGGCCGCGAGCTTCGAAATGGCGATCTCGAAAGGTGTCGCGCAGCTCGATCTGCTCGCTCCGGTCACCCCCGGTCAGGCGCTCATTCGCGTCTCGAGCGGCGCGGTTCGTGTCGAGGGCAAGGTCACCTTCCTTCCCGAGCTGCGGCCGATGATCGCCGTGGGCATCATCGAGAGCGGCGTCAGTTTGCAGCGCGTGAGCGCGGATCCCAATGCCCCGCCCGCCGCCAACATCGGCTTCGAGGACAGCCTGCAGCACTGGGGGAACGATCAGAGCAACGGCACGTCCTCGGGCGTCGAGGGTCGCGCGGCCGGCTTCGTCAAGGGCACCATCGACGGCGACGTATTGCTCACCGCTGCTTACGACTCGAACAAGATCAACGCGCAGAAGTTCTTCGCCGACGTCGATCCGAATCTGTACTTTCCGATCTCTGGCGACGCCTCGCTCATCAACTATGACGCCCGCAGCACCAGCAAGCTCTACCTGCGGCTCGATCAGGGGCAGAGCCACCTCCTCTATGGCGACTTCGAGACGGTTGCGCCTACCGATCCGCAGTGGCTGGGAAACTACGCCCGCACGCTCACCGGCTTTACCAGTCACTACGAGACACCGCTGACCCGTGTGAACGTCTTTGCGGCTGAGACCTCGACGCATCAGTTCGTCGACGAGCAGCCCGGGCGCGGCATCTCCGGCCCGTATGCGGTGTCGCAGCCGAACGCGGTCGCCAACTCCGAGACCGTGCAGATCCTGGTACGCGATCGCAACCAGCCGGCCATGGTGCTGAGCAGCCAGACGCTCACGCGCTACGTCGACTACGATTTTGAGCCGTTCACCGGGCAGATCGTGTTCCGGCAGCCGGTGCCGAGTGTCGATGAGAACCTCAACCCGGTCTCGATCCGCATCACCTACGAAGTGGACGGTGGCGGCCCGCAGCACCTGGTCGACGGCGCCAACGCCGAAGTACTGATCCACGATACCGTTTCGGTGGGCGGGCGTTACTCCGAGGATCGCGACCCGATGACGCCGTTCAAGCTCTACGGCGCCGACACCGTCTGGAGGCTATCCCCTGAGACGACCCTGACCGTTGACGGCGCGCACAGCGAGGGTAATCAGCTCTATTCGACCGCGCTGGACGGCGCACTGACAGCGGTGAGCACGACCGGCGGGCTCATCAGCGATGATCCGAACGGTAACGCCGGCCGCGTCGAGCTCGTGCATCACGATGACGACTTCGACGCGCGCCTGTACGCCGCCAAAGCCGAGCTGACCTTCGAGAATGCCAACGCGAGCCTCGCCCCTGGCAGCAGCGAGGCCGGCCTGCATGCGACCTACCGCCTGACGGATCAGACGCAGGTGGTCGTCGATGGGGTGCACACCACCGACGAGACGACCGATGCCAATCGCACCGGCGGCACCGCGGATGTGGAAACGCACGTCTGGGCCGGTGCCAAGCTGGAAACCGGTCTGTCCTACGTGGATCAGACCTACAACGCCGCGCTGCCGGCGGTGGCGCAGTACGACATCGGCGCGGTTCCGGGCACCGCGACCGGTGCCCCGCTCAACAATGCGGGCTTTGGCTTCACCGGCGGGGGCTTGCTCGCCTCCCCGCTCGCCGGTCCGCTGGCACTGCCGCTCACGGGTGCGAGCTCGATCATCGAGCAGGATTATCTGGCGGCGAGCGTCAAGCTCACCCAGCAGATCACGCAAGATGCCAGCGTCTATGGTCAGTACGAGCACACGGTCACCGGCGACTCGGGGCAGATGGTAGCGGTCGGCGGCGAATACCGCGTCAGTGACTCCGAGCGCTTCTACGTACGCTACGAAGACATCGACTCGCTGACGGGTATTTACGGTCTGGGCGACGGCTCTGCTGCCCACCAGGCGGTGGTCGGCGTCGACACCAGCTACATGCCCGACGGGACCGTGTACAACGAGTACCGTATCGCCGGGACAGAGTCCGGCCAGAGCGCGGCCGATGCCCTCGGCGTGCGCAATCTGTGGCACATCGCACCGGGGCTCAATGCCACCACCTCGGTGGAGCGCCAGGAGGTCATTGATCCTGCCCCGCTCCCTGACTCGCCGGCGGGACTCCTCACCGGCACAGAGTCGGCCACCGCGCTCGCTCTCGATCTCGACTACGTCGGCAGCCCGCTGTGGAAAACCGCCGAGCGGATCGAGTATCGCTTCTCGGATGTGGAGACGGAGTGGCTGTCGACCTTCGCGATCATGCGCAAGTTGTCCGACAACTGGAGCCTGATCGGACGCAACATCTACCTGTCCGAGAACGACTCGACCGGTGACTCGATCCCCGGGCAAACCAGCGTCGACGAGCAACAGGATCGGCTGCAGCTCGGAGTTGCCTACCGCGACACCTCGACTAATATGTGGAACGCGCTGGCGCGATACGAGTATCAGACCGACTACAACAATGAGCCGGTGATCGGCACCGACAGTCACACCCAGATCCTCGCGCTGGTCACCAACTTCCACCCCGTCCGGGACTGGGAGTTTGAAGGCGACCTTGCCGGCAAGGTGGTACGCGAGATCCTCAATCAGAGCCCCTCGAACTTCAGCGCAGTACTGCTCGCCGGCCGGGCGATGTGGGATTTCAATCCGCGCTGGGACGTGGGCCTCCTGGGCTCGAGCACCACCGGCGGCGGCACCAGCGACCAGGGCGTCGCCGTCGAGGTGGGGTACCGCGTGATTGACAATCTGTGGCTCTCGGGCGGCGGCATAGCCGGACGGTACGCCGACGCGGAGCTCTTCAGCTCAAACTCCTCCTGGCGCGGCGTGTACGTGCGCGTGCGCTTCAAGTTCGACGAAAGCACCTTCCAGATGGGCGACCCGCAGACCAATCGCTCACTCGACAGTGCGGCAACGAGTGCCCGCCAATGAGCCGGCCACGACAACACCTGCGGCTGCGCCATCTGCGCCTGAGCCTCCTTGGGGTGCTGCTGGGCAGCGCGATCGGATGCACCGCGGCCGCCGCCGCAGAGTCGCCCGCGGACGTGCCGGTACCCAGCCAGCCGGGTCGTCCGCTCGGCTCGCGCACGCGTGAGCCGGCGGCCCTGCTCGCCCTTCAGGGGCGCCTGGACTCGATCACCGCCGCGGGCAACGCTCCCGCGTGTGCCGCGGCCTATGCGGCCAACAAGGCGCAGGCCTGGCTGAATTTCTCGGAATACGCCGCCGCCGAGCGGCTGCCGGCGGCCGATCGCGCCGCCGGCCTCAGGAATGCAGACGCGCTGATCGAAAGTCTCGAGCGTCATGCGGACGCCGCGCACCAAACACCGGAGCTGCCAGGTGCGCACCGCGTACGCGACGATTTGTGGCAGGCGGTCGCCGCGGTGGAGCGCGACGGGCGAGTGTGTGCGGCCCCCAAGATGACCGCCTACTGCGAGGTGGAGCTTGCGTGGATGGACTACGAGGCCGGCGCCGGCGGCCGCCGTCATGTCGATCCCTACGTGCGCATCGCGGAAGACTACTGCAGCGTCGCGTTCGCGGCGCAGCTGCTGCCGGCCCCGAGCCCGGCGGTCGCCAGCGAGTCCGCTGCTCCGCCAGGCGCGGGCACCCGTGCCAATGCGGCGGCTCCCCCTGCAGCGCCCGTGGCGGCGAAGACGGCATCCGAGGATCTCGCGGCGAGCGTTCTGTTCCCTCACAATCGCGCAACACGCGCGGATATACGTCCGGCAGGACGCGTCGCCTTGCGGCGCATGGCCACGCGTCTCAGGTCACTGCCCGCGGGCGCGACCCTCATGGTGGTCGGTCATGCCGATCTCACCGGCCATCCGGACTACAACTTGAGGCTCAGCGAGCAACGCGCCCGCAGCGTCGTGCGCGAGCTGCGGATGCTGGGCGTGCGCGGTGTGCGCATCCGGATCGTCGCCAAGGGGAGCTCGGAGCCGGTGACACAGTGCCCGGTGTACGACGCGGCCGACAGACGCCGCTACCTGACTTGTCTCGAGCCGAACCGCCGGGTCGTCGTTCACCTCGTCATCAACCCCCGGTAGACGGCACCCCCAGGTCCCCGCCGAGCAGGGTGGGATCGGCACCCACGCGGCCGCTGGCGAGATCCGCTGATCCGGCGCGAGCGAGTGCAAAATCGAAGTGCACACTCGACAGGCCCTTGACCGGCGCTTGCGGGTCGTCTGCCGCCTCCTTCACCACAAGCTCGGGTGACGCTCCAAACACCACATCCGACTCGAGGTACCGATCGGGAAAGTAGAGCGCGGTAACCAGTTCCCGAAACCCCGGGGCGCTGATCAGGAAATGGATATGCGCCGGCCGACAGCCCTCGCGCCGCTGGGCGCGCATGAGATCGCCCACCGGGCCGTCCATCGGAATGGAATAACCGAGCGGCCGCACCGTGCGGAAATGGTATTTGCCCTCCGCGTCCGTGTGGAACGTGGCGCGGTAGTCGATGGCCGCGCCGTCGCCCTCCTGCAGGTCGTAGGCCCCCACGCTCGAGGTCTGCCAGACCATCAGCTGCGCGTTCGCGATGCCCCGTCCGGCGGCGGTCCGCACCGTGCCCCACAACAGGATCTCCTCGGATTTGTCGCGGCTGGAAATCTGCCCGCCGAGCGGCAGCTGCGGCGCGTCCTCGCGAAAGAACGGTCCCAGGAGGCTCGTGCGGGTGCCCTTCTCGACTGCGGTCGCATCATGCAGCGTGTTCACCAAGGTGCTTAAGCCCACGACGTCCGAGAGCAATATGAATTCCTGTCTGGTCGCCGTACAGGTCTGCCCCACCCGGGTGAGGAACTCGATCGCCTTGAGCCATTCAGCCGGCGTCAGATTGACCTCTCTGGCAAACGCATGCAGATGACGCACTGCGCTCTCCACGATCGCTTTCAGCCGCTGTTCCGCGGCGCTCTGCATCTGCTGCAGGACTGCCTCGGTAACGGTGGCTGGCGTGTAGTTCTTGATGGCAGTCTCCTCAAGCGACCCTGGTCGCTCAATCGCGCCGACGCGCAACCACGAACGCCTCGTCGTTGAACCACAGACCGCCGTGCTTCTGTAGCACCCTCTGTGTGGCCGCGAGGTAGGCTCCGTTGGTCACCACCGAGTCGAGCCGTTCGTCTTCGATCTGATTCACATAGATTGCGGCGTTCCAGGCGGCGAACAGTGTCGAGGTGCCGATCCGATCGCCGATCTCCGAAGGCAGCGTGTGCATCTGGTAGCGAAATATCGCCTTCTCGTCCGGGAGCGCGCTCAGGTTGAACTCGCGGGCATCCCGGCCCAATGCGCGGCGCAGCGCACTCAGAAGCTCATGGCGGTCGACCTGGAAGGGCTGCTCCTCGGGCCAAAGCTCCTGGATGATCTCCAGGCCCGGATCATGGCCGTACGACTGGATGGCCAGCAGCCGCCCGCCCGGAGCAAGGCTGCGTGCGAGAGGCGCCAGAACCTTCTGCACCTTGAACTCCGCTTCCGTCCGGGCGCGCCACGGCTGTGAAGCGAGCACCAGATCGTAATGCTCGAAGATCCGCCCGGGCTTCGGGGTCACCGCGTCGAGCAGAAACTTGTGGTCCTCGCGATAGATGACCAGCACCGAGGGACGCACTACCAGCGGGTTGCCGGTCCTGGGGCTCGGTGTGGTCTGCCAGCCGCTCGCGAGCGCAGTGCCCAGATCCTCGATCTGCTCGGCGTACTCATGCGCGGTTGATCCGCTCAGGCGAACTTCCTGCCAGTTGAGCGCCGCGGCCAGCTGCGCGTCACGCGGCATCAGGCGCGGCGCCTCGGCGTAGTTGAGATTGGTCACGGCGAATACCGTTGCCGGATGCTCGAACAGCCGATCGGGCAGCTTCTCCAGACCCAGCCGCACGTCCTCGAGGCTGATCTCCTTGGCGACCACGAACAGCGGGACGGTCGGAAACTGCCGATGGACGCTGCGCATGACGCGTGCGATCACGGTGCCGTCACCCATCCCGGCGTCGAAGAGGCGAACCGCGGGCGGCGTCGGCCGCAGCAGCGTCACTTCATGCGCCGCCCGGCGGGCGATCGCGGATTTCTCATTGCAGGTGGTGACGAAGGCCAGGTACTTCTGCCGGTTGTCATAGAAGCGAAACGGGGGCGAGGCCGCCGGGCCAGCGGCCGCGGGGACAGCTCGGACGGCGGGGGTTTTCACGACCGGCATCGCTGCGCCCGCATGAGTCCTGAAAGTCAGCTCCAGAGCCGTCGGGAGGCGATCTGCGCACCCTCGACCAGGGATCGCAGCTTCAGGTACGCGATATCCGGCTCGACCGGGCCGAAGCCGGCGAAGGTTCCAAAGCCACAGTCGCTACCCGCCATGACCCGCTCGCGCCCGACGATCTGCGCGAAACGCTCGATGCGCTCGGCGACCAGTTGCGGATGCTCGATGTAGTTGGTGGTGGTCGCGAGCAGCCCCGGGATCAGGACCTTCCCTTCCGGGATCTTCACATCGCGGAACACCGCCCACTCGTGCGCGTGACGCGGATTCGCCGCCTCGAACAACAGCCCCTGTGGCTTGGCCTTGAGCACGATGGGCAGGAGCCGCTCCATCGGCACGTCGTGATGATGCGGTCCTTCGTAGTTGCCCCAGCACACGTGCATCCGCGCACGCTCCGCCGGCACATTCCTCAGGGCGTGATTCAGTACCTCGATGTGCCGCGCCGCGAGAGCTTCGAACTCCTCGAGCGAGCGATCGCGGTACATGGTATGACGACCCATCGCGAGATCGGGCGCATCGATCTGCAGGATGATCCCCGCCTGCGCGATCGCTTCGTACTCCACGCGCAGCGCCTCGGCGAGCGCCGTCAGGTACTCGTCCTGCGAGCGGTAGAAGTCGTTGGGCTGAAAGAGCGCCACCACACCGGGCGAGGCCGCATTCATGAAGGCCGCGGTCGGGGTAGCTTCGGCGGTCGCTGCCTTGATGTGTCGTAGGTCCGCGTGCAAGGGCGCCAGGTTCTTGACCCGAATCTCGCCGATGCAGCGCGGCCGGCGGTACCTGGCGGTCGAGCCGCGATCGGCCAGTTTCTTCAGCAGCCCCGGAAACTCCACCAGATCCTGACCGGGCTCGCGCGGAGTATCCCCGGCGAATCCCGCGAAACGCTCGGCGATGTAGGTCGCGTAGCCGATCTTGCTCATCTCGCCGTCGCTCACCACGTCGATCCCAAGACCGACCTGCCGGCGCACGACCTCGGCCACCGCCTGGGCGATGACCGCATCGTCCCTTGCTTCGTCGCGCACTTCGCCGCGCTCGCGCGCGAACAACACCTCGGTCACGGCCTCGCTGCGCGGCAGGCTACCGACGTGCGTAGTCAGGATCCGGTGCTTGGCGTCGCGCATGTCCACCTTGGGTTCGAGCGGCCTAGCGGTAGGTGTTGTTGGAGCGATGGTCGCCTGCCAGCCAGCGCTTGAGCTCCTGGTGTGCGTCGGCGAGCCGATCGCGCGTGATGGTCGCAACCTCCGGATGGTCGAGCGTAAACTCCAGGGTCAGTCCGTTGGGGTCGACCACGTACACCGAACGGCAATAGCCGTGCTCGAGGACATAGGTCTGCGGCGGCTTGATTCCCGCCTTCTCAATCCGTGCTTCGATGGCGGCCTGCGTTGGCTGATCCACCCGCAGGGCGATGTGATGAAACGGAGTCTGCGGCATCGGCGGCCCGAACTCCTCCTGGTCCCTCGGATCGGCAAACTGGAAGAACGCCAGCGCTCCGCCGTCGCTGATCCCGTAGAAGGTGTGCACGTAGGTGCGCACCCTGCCGAACAGCTCATCCGATTCGCACCAGGTGGCCATCAACGGCAACCCGATGACCTCCTCGTAGAACTGCCGGTTCTTTTCCTGGTCGCGCGTGACGTAAGCAGTGTGATGCAGCCGGGTTGGAAGCTTCGGTTGCTGGGCCATGGCGCATCTCCTCGTGCATCAGAACTTGAAAGTGAAATCGACTCCGTAGCGGCGCGGCAGGGCTCGCCAGAGGAAGCCGCCCGGGGAGAACTCCTCGTTATAGATTTTGTTGGTCAGATTCTTGGACCAGGCGGTCACCGTCCACCGCTCCCCCTCTACACCGGCGCGCAGGTCGACCAGATTGACCGGATCGCGCGAAGTCACGTTGTACGGGTCCCACCAGGTGCGGCCGATTTCCTGATAGTCGAGGCGCACCACGCCGTTCAGCTCGTCGCTGAGCGGCTGGTGGTACTGGATGCCGGCGTTGACGGTGTCCTTCGTCAAGAGCGGCGGCTTGTTGCCGATGACCGTGGGGTCCTGCATGGCGGTGATCCAGCCGTCGGTGTAGCCGAAGTTGGCGTAAAGGTCGAGCCGGTCGGTCGCTTTGGCCGTCAGCTCGAGCTCGGCGCCCTTGTAGGTTGCGCTGAGATTGCCGAGGTTCTGGGTCGAGGTCGTCGCGCTGTAAAAGAAGAAGTAGCCGTTGTGGTCGTCGGTGTGAAAGAGCGCCGCGTTCACACTCAGCCGCCGGTCGAGGAACAGGGTCTTGGCCCCCACCTCAAAGGTGTCGGCCACTTCGGCCTGGAACAGGTCGTGCACGCCGAGCTGGCCCTCGGCGGCCGCGGCTGCGCCGACGCCAGTCTGGTTGAAGCCGCCACTGCGGAAGCCGCGCGCCCAGCCGCCGTAGAAAGTCAGGTCGTCCGTCGGCTTGTAGAGCAATGTTGCCTTGGGCTGCCAGGCGCTGAAGGTGGCATCGCGCACCTCTCCGGTGTAGGAGTTTGCCGGGTCGATCAGGAATTGCTCCGGCGTATCAGTGGTGTTATGCCGCTCATCGATGTCGTAGCGGAGCCCCGCATCGATCTCGAACTGCTTGCTGAGCTCGTAGATCGCATCGCCAAACCCCGCCCACGCATTGTTGTTCTGCGAGTCGGCGAGAAACGTCAGGTTGGTGTTGGTTGCGATCGGATTGCTGGGATCGACCAACGGGGTCTCATAGACGGCCGGGACGCCGTCGCCGCGGTCCACGAGATTGCCGGTGGAGATGAAGCGCTCGGTGTGGACGAAATACGCGCCGGCGATCCACGAGAAGCCGTTGACCGCGTTCGAGGTGAAGCGCAGCTCCTCGCTGTAGGTCTTCTCGGAGATGAACTGGCTCTGGCTCAAACCGAAATCACCGCCGCAGCAAGCGAACAGACTCCCGTAGTACAGGGGAGCGAAGTAGTTATATTCAATGGAATTCTTGATGGGCCGGAAATCATAGGCATCCCCGGTGTCGATTTCCTTGGTGAAGTTGAAGTCCGAGGTCGAGGTGAAGGTCCCGAAACCCGGACTGTAGTCCAGCTTGAGCGCGATATCGGTGATATCGCGGTAGTCGGTGCCCAGGTTCTGGGTCTGGATCGGGCTGGTCACGTCGTTCGCCTCCGGCGGCGTGCCCTGCGGATTGGTCGCCGACGGTGGGAAACTGCTGAAGGGGTTCGACTCCACGTTACGCGGAATGATGTAGTAGTAGGCGGTGGTATCGACTCGATCGCGGAAGAAGCGCAGATCCGCCGACCAATCATCGGCGGGCCTCCACAGCAGCCGCAGCCGCCCCGAGTAGTCGCGATAGGGGTCCGCCTTGCGATCGAGATAAGTGTTCTCCAGATAACCGTCGGTATTGTAGAAATTGAGCGAGGCGCGATACCTGAGCGTCCCGGCCGAGTCGATCGGGCCGCTGATGGCCACCTGGGCCTTCTCCGATGGCCCGTTGCCCACGCCGAGCCTGCCGGTACCTTCAAAGTGATCGGAAGGGTCCGCGGTGCGAATGATGATCGCGCCGGCAATTGCATCTCGGCCATACAGAGCTCCCTGCGGGCCCTTCAACACCTCGATCTGCTGAATGTCGCTCAGCTCCTGGTCGAACTCGTAAGGATTGGTCTCCAGCACCCCGTCGACCAGCACGGCGACCGAGGGCTCGCTGTTGCGGGCCTGCGAGATACCGCGGATGGTGATGAAGGAGTTACCGACATTCTGTACCTCGACCAGGGTCATGTTCGGGACCAGCGCGACAAAGTCGCGGGCAAATTCGATACCCGCCGACTGGATCGCCTGCGCGTTGAACACGTCCTCGGTGATCGGCACGTTCTGCACTGACTCCTCGCGCTTGCGCGCCGTGACCACGACTTCCTCGAGGTTGGGACTCGTCTGGCTTTGCGCCCACACGGCCTCGGCATACAGGAGCATTCCCAGTGCGGCAGCCAGTACGGACAGAACTCGGCGCATAGCGGTGAGCATGTGAGATCCCCCTGTTTTCGATAATTCAGGACTTAGCCCTTGAGCCTTCGTCTCTTCGTTGTGAGAGTTGTGCGCGCGCCAGCTGCGCGCCGGCCACCATGGCCTTGAGCTTGCCGAAGGCGGCTTCGCGCGGCAGGTACTTCATGCCGCAGTCTGGTGCGACCAGGAGATTGTCCCGATCGACGAACGGCGGCGCGCGCGCGATGCGGCTCGCCACGAGCTCCGGCGACTCCACGGTGTGATCGGACAGATCGATCACCCCCAGGATGATTTTCTTCCCGGGCAACGACTTGAGTACCGCGCAATCCAGGTTCGACTGCGCGGTCTCGATCGACACTTGGGCACAGCGGCACTCGGCCAGCTCCGGCAGGAACGAGTATCCGGACGGCCGGACGTGGATGATGGCCGCGTAGCCGAAGCAGATATGCACCGCAGTCGTGCCGCTCACGCCCTCGAGTGCGCGGTTGAGCGCGCGCAGGCCGAACGCGCGCGCTTCCTCCGGCCGCGCCTGCATGTAGGGCTCATCGACCTGCACCACGTCCGCGCCGGCATTGAACAGGTCGCGGATCTCGGCGTTGAGCGCGGTCGCGTAGTCCATTGCGGCTTGTTCGCGACTGCCGCCGTAGTAATCAATCTGCGCCTGCTGAGCCATGGTGAACGGCCCGGGCACCGTGACCTTGACTGCGCGCCGGGTGTGAGCGCGCAAGAACTCGAGATCGCGCACGCCGACGGCGTGCCGGCGACGGATCGGTCCCACCACCCGCGGTACTGGGTTCGGGTGACCGCTGCGATCGAGGGCCGTGCCGGGGTTGTCGAGATCGACCCCCTCGAGCGCGGTCGCAAAGCGGTTCGAGTAACTCTCGCGCCGGATCTCTCCGTCCGTGATGAAATCAAGTCCGGCGTCCTCCTGCGCCTTGATAGCTACGATGGTCGCGTCGTCCTGGGCCTGCGCCAGGTGCGCTTCGGGTATGCGCCACAGTTCGCGCGCCCGTACCCGGGGCGGAAAGCGCCCCGCCAGCCGTTCGCGGTCGATGAGCCATTCGGGCTGCGGGTAGCTGCCGACGAGCATGGTTGGAAAGAGCATGGCGGTCCCCTTTAGCCGACGGCCGCCCGGCCCGCGGCAGCGGGCCACGCGCCCGTGCGTTCCAGGGCGGCACGAATCGCTTTTCCGTCCTGGTCCAGGAGTGGCGCGGCGCTGACCGACCTGGCGTGCTGGCCGTCGAAGTTGAGCGCCGGACGCACCGCCTGGGTTGCCGAGTGCGGCGACTCGACCGGTACCACGACGCCGAGATGCTGCACTTGCGGATCCCTCACCACATCATCGATACGGTTGACCGGAGCGTAGGGAACGTCCTCGGCCTGCAAGCGCTCGACCCAGTGCGCAAGCGGCTTGCGGGCGAAGCGCGCATCCAGCTCGAGGCGCAGCGTGTCGTACTCAGCGATGCGACGCTCGCGCGGATTGAAGCGCGGATCGCTCGCGAGCTCCGGCGCCTCGAGCGCCGCCACCAGCCCGCGCCAGAACTTCTCGAGCGAGGAGAGGTGAATGGCGATCAGACGCTCATCGGCGGTGTGCAAAATGTAGGCTTGCGCGAGCCGCGGCCGGTCCGAGGAGTTGGGTGTCTGCCCGAGTGCGAAGAACGCCGCGAACGGCTCGATCGCGAAGTGCGCCATCGCCTCGAGCATCGAGACCTCGACGTGACAGCCGCGCCCGCTGCGCCCGCGCTGCACGAGCGCTGCGAGTATTCCCTCCGAGGCGTACAACCCGGTGATCGCATCGCCGAGTGCGGGCCCGAGGAACTGCGGGCGCCGATAGTCCACCACGACGCTCAGGAAACCACTTAATGCCTGGGCGACCGAGTCGTAGCTCGGCCGCTCGGCGTACGGACCCGTTGCGCCGAAACCGCTGATCGAGCAATACACCAGCCGCGGATTGAGCTCGAGCATCCGCTCGACGCCGGCGCCGAGCCGTTCTGCCGTGCCAGGCCGGAAGTTCTGGATGTAGACATCCGCCTCGCGGATCAATTTCTCGAACAGCCGGCAATCGCCGGGCTGCTTCATGTCGAGGGCGAGGCTGCGCTTGTTGCGGTTGTAGGCCTGAAAGTGCGGCGAGTATTGGCCTCCCTGGTAGGCGCGGTAGGGATCGCCCTCGGGACTCTCGATCTTGACCACGTCTGCGCCCAGATCCGCCAGCATCATTCCGGCACAGGGACCGGTGATGAAGGTGCCCTGCTCGACGACCCGAATCCCCGCAAGCGCCGGTTCCATGCAGCCCCTCGTCCCTCAGCTCTCGTCGCTGGGCTTGAAGCCCGGCGGTGCCGGGCCGTCGTAATCGATGGCCTGTGCGGCGGCGTGCGACATCACGAAGCCGATGGCGCGTTGCTGCTCCTCGAGAAGGTGAGCGACCAGGCCCGCGGTGCGTGCCAGCAGCGGCACGCCCTTCAGAGCAAGCAGTGGATACCCCGCATCGAGCAACACTGCCGGAATGGCTCCGGACACGTTGAGCCTCAGCGCACGACCGATAAGCTCCGGAAGCAGCCCCTCGACGAGGTGGGCAATCTCGGCATGCGGGCCCGTTGTCTGCGCCTCGGTTGCGACTTCAAAGAGGCGGCGTGCACGGGGATCACCGCTCTTGTGCAGCGGGTGCCCGTACCCGGGGACGGCACGTTTCGCTTGGTGGTATTCGCCGACCACTTGCCGCGCGGCGGACTCCCGCGATGAAGTGCTCGCGGCGCGCGCCTCGATCTCGGCCAGAAAGCGCCCCGCGGCCTCGGAGGACCCGAGCACCACCGAGCCGCAGCCTAGAATCCCGGCAGCCACCGCGCCCTGCAACGCCTCGGGTGCCGCGGCGAGCGTCAGGCGCGAGGCCTGTACGCTCGGTACCAGACCGTGCTCGGCGATCGCCACCAGGGTTGCATCGAGGACCCGTCGCTGCCCGGGGGAAGGCAGTGCACCGGTCACCAGCAGCCAGAAGTGATCGGTGAAGCTGATGGTGCCGATCAGCTCGCGCGTCAGGTCACGACCCCGTACGAGAATCGTTTCGGCGTTCGAGGTCGAGATGCTGGAGCTGTGCCGGTCCTGGCGCCCGATCTTCAAGTGGCCTCCTTTTTCTTTCGGATAGCGAAACTACCGTCGCTATACGAAAGTATACTGAGCTTCGCATCGCCGGCACGTCAAGGACGCTCCCGCCCCCTTCCTGGCTTTCGGATATCGAAATAGACTCGCCCGCATGGCTCGCCGTCGTACCACGCCACCCCGCCGCGAGGTGATGGGTGGACTTGCCAAGGGCCTTGCGGTGATCCGCGCGTTCGGGCGCGATCACGCGGCGTTGACTCTCAGTGACATCGCGCGCAGTGCGCACATGCCGGCCGCTACCGCGCGGCGCTGTCTGCTCACGCTCGAAGGGCTTGGCTACGTGACTCGCAGCGGCCGCAACTTCCTGCTGCGGCCTAAGGTGCTCGAGCTCGGAGCGGCTTACCTCGAGTCAATGAACATCGAGCAGCTCACCAAGAACCATCTGGAAGAGCTGGCGCGCGCCACGTCCGACTCGGCGGCGCTATGTGTGCTGGACGGGACTGAGATCGTCTACGTCGCCCGCACCTCGGTGCGGACTCTGCTGCGTCTGGAAGCCCACGTCGGCAGTCGTTTCCCGGCGCACGCGACTTCCACCGGACGCGTGCTTCTCGCGGGCGTGAGCGCCGAGCGGCTGCAGCACTACTTCGAGAGTGCCAAGCTCGAGGCGCTCACCGAGCGCACCGTCACCGATCCTGGGAAACTGCGCTCGCTGATCGATGATTGCCGGCGCAGCGGCTACTCGGCGGTGGAGGATGAGCTCGCCTACGGCGTCATCGCCCTGGCGGTCCCGGTGCTCGACATCCGCGGCCGGGTAGTTGCTTCCCTCAATTCATCGAGCCACTCGCGCCGCACCACGCGAGCCAAGCTGGTGCGCGAACGCCTCGCCATGCTGCAGCAGGTCAGCCGCCAGATCTCCACCGACCTCGCTACAGTTCCCTGGCTCTCGCTCAGCGCGCAAACCTAGGGCTCCCCCAAGCTCCGGCGAGCGACGGATCTCACCGACCGCTTGACGCCTTGCCGTCCCCGCCGTTAGCCTGAAGGCGAAAAATGTTTCGCTATCCGAAATCGTTGAGTGTCGAGCCTGCAAGCGTCGATCGCGCCGATTGTTACCTCGCGCTCGAAGGCGCGCGGCTGCGGTACCGCGACGAGGGATATGGCCCGCCCCTGATCATGGTGCATGGCTGGACACTGGATCTTGAGATGTGGGAGCCGCAAGTGGCAGCGCTCAAGGGCGACTTCCGGCTGGTGCGCTTCGACCGCAGGGGCTACGGACTCTCGAGCGGTCGTCCTGACACGACACGCGACAGTGGGGATCTGGCCGGACTCTTGCGTCACCTGCGTTTGAATCGTGTGTCCCTCATCGGCATGTCACAGGGCGCGCGCGCGGTACTCGCGTTCGCAAGCGCCGCGCCGGCACAGGTGGCAGCCATCATCCTGGACGGCCCGCCCTCCCTGGAGCTTGCCGAAGGCGACGACCTCCCCGTCGACGAGCTTCGCAGCCTCGTTCAGACGCAGGACATCGAGGCGTTTCGCCGGCGATGGCTGCGCTCGCCGCTCATGCAGCTTCGCACTCGCGACGCACGCATGCGCGCACTCCTCGCGGCCATGATCGAACGCTACCCGGGCCACGATCTCGTGTACCCCGCAGCGCCGCAGACCCCGGCCGATCCTGCGCCGCGCCTCGAATCGATCATTGCGCCGACTCTCATTGTGCGCGGCCAGTACGACGTCCCCAGCAGGGCTCGTTCAGCGCAGCTGCTGTACGCGCGCCTTGGCGCCGCCGAGTGCGCCGTGATTGCCGACGCCGGCCATCTGCCCAACCTCGACCAACCCGCTGTGTACAGCGATCTGTGCCGGGCTTTCCTCGCCCGCCACGTGACCGCAGGTGCTTAAAGGAGCCGTCATGCGCAAGGTGCTCATCGTCTATTACAGCAGCTACGGCCACATCGAGGCGATGGCGCACGCTCAGGCCGAAGGCTCGGCGAAGGTACCGGGAGCGCAGGTCGTAGTGAAGCGCGTCGCGGAGCTGTGTCCGCCCGATGTATGCAAGGCCTCGGGGTTCAAGCTCGAGCAGGCCGCTCCGCTCGCCACGCCTGACGAACTGGAGCGATACGACGCCATCATATTTGGCACGCCCACGCGCTTTGGAAACATGGCGGCGCAGATGCGCAATTTTCTCGACCAGACCGGTCCGCTGTGGATGCGCGGTGCGTTGGTCGGCAAGGTCGGCAGCGTCTTCTGCAGCACCGCAAGCCAGCACGGTGGCCAGGAGACCACCATCACGTCATTTCACAACACGCTGATGCATCACGGCATGATCATCGTCGGATTGCCTTATACGTTCAAGGATCTCGCGACGCTGCGCGAGGTCACGGGAGGAACGCCTTATGGCGCGAGTTGTGTGACCGGAGCGGGTAAGGAACTGCGCATGCCGACGGCATTGGAATTGGAGATGTGCCGTTACCAGGGCGAGCACGTGACACGCATCGCGAGTCGCCTGATGCCAACGCCGCCGGGCTGACATTGCGTTGATTCGGCGCGCAAGGGGCGCCTTGCCCCGTTCCAGCGTATAAGCTGGCGCTCACCGATCCCGTGATCGCACAGGCGCACCCAAAGCGTGCCAATTGTCCGCAACTACCGCCCCGGCGACGAGCCGAACCTGGTCGCCGTGTGGAACGAGAGTTACGCCGGCTACGCCGGTCTCGCGACACACACAGTCGAATACTGGCGCTGGAGTATTCTTTCCCGGCCGGGGATGAGCGCCGACGACGTCCTGGTCCTCGAGGCCGACGGGGAGGTTCTGGGCTACGCCGCGCTGTGGACGCGCGGCACGGTCCTGGACTTCGTCGTGGACCCGGGACAACGACCACGAGCGCGGCGCGCGATGATCAGGCAGCTCTTATCCGCCCTCGAGGAAAGAGCGCGCCAGCGCGGCTGGGATAGCATCGACTTCTCGCTGCCCGCGTCCGATCGACTGACCGACAAGACGCTTCGCGCCGCAGCCTACCGGGTGGAGCGGAATTCCTGCTTCATGGTCAAGGTGCTCAACCCGCAGGCCTTGTTGCTACAACTCATGCGCAAGCGCGAGAAGAGTCTGGCTGCACTCTCAGGGAAGAGCTTTCTCGTTACGCTGACCCGCGGTGACGATCCGCTCCTTCTGCAGACCCGGTTGTTCATTCGAATCGGACAGATCGTAGCCGTCGAGAACGTGAGCGACTCGACCGATCGTCGAGCTGACTGTAACGTGCAGCTGAGCATTTGTGCCTTGGCCGAAATGATCTTCTGCCGCGCTACGCCGCAGGACATGCTGCGCAACTCCCTGATCACCGTCGACCCGCCCTCGCGGCAGACGGAAGTCTGCAGACTGCTGAGCTCTCTGTCGCTGGATTCCCGATGGCATACGCCTCACTCCGACACCTTTTAGCAGTGGCCACCTGATGAGCACGGACCAGGACGGAAGGCTGCGGAGCGTTCAGGCACATCACTACACGCTCGAGGCGGAAGCCGATCTGTTGCGCCTGCTGCAGACCGCCTTCGGACCGGAATGGGGCGACGCCGCGTTGTGGCGGTGGAAACATTGCACACGCCCGGGCTTTTCCCCGTGTGACGTCCTCATCTACACGAGTGGCGATACGGCGATCGGCTGCTGGCACATGGCGAGCCACTCACTGCGCTTTGCTCCCGGCCTGGAGGTGCTATCCAGCTTCGAAGGTGACTATGCGCTGGACCCCACTTGGCGTGGAATCGGGATCAGAAGAAGGGACCAGGCGACCGGCCAGGAATTACGCGCGCTGGCAGAACGCGGCGTAGTGGCGCGCTTCGCCTTCACATCTCAGGCACTGTACGAGCGCCTCTACCGGAACAAGCTCGGATGGCGCCGCGTACCGACCGTCACCTCACGATACCGAAAGCTGCTCAACGATCGGGCGATCCGCAGCAGACTTCAGGCCGCAGGGGCGCGTCTTCTCCAGGGTCGCTTCATGCAACGGCTGGTGCGCTCGAAGCCACTCGTCATCCAGGTAGAGGTTCGCGGGTTTTCACCGTGCAGTCTGGTGATCGAACGTAGCGCGGCGGTATGCCGGGAGGCAGTGCTGGCAATTCCGGACCTGACTGTGCGAATTCCTTACGCTGCGCTCACGATCAGTCGCGACAGGCCCGGCTTCAGCTTCCTGGTATTGATCCGGGCGCTTCTGTCTGGTCAAGTTCGCGCGCGCGGATTGACGCGGTTCAGTCTGCGCTGCGTGTCCAGCGTTTTCATTGTGGGCAACTAGCCTGCGGAAGCCGCAACGCGCTCACGCGGGCGGTGACCCGGGGGCACCGACTTGCTCCCGAGCAGGTAGCCGTCCACGCGCTGTCCGTACATGGAGTTGTCCTTGTCGTGGAACCGGACCCGCGTACCGGCGACTGAACCGGTGTAGCGCGGATCCTGAGGACGCTCGTGACTGTCCACGAACTGTGCGACGTCCCACGCCTCCTGATCGGTGAGAGTGCCCCCGAGGCTGAACGGCATGTTGCTCTTGATGAATGCGGCTGCGTTGCTCACATTGACCATGCCGGCTCCCCAGTTGTAGGAATCCGCGCCCCACAAAGCCGGGAATCCCGGACTGCCGTCGTTGGCGCGACGACCTTCGCCGCTCTCACCGTGACAGAGCGCGCATCTCTGGGCGTATACGACCGCTCCCCGCGCTCTGTCCGGGGCCAGCGCGGGCTTGGGCGGCTTGACGTAGCCGCGGCCGGCAATGCTCGGATCGAGCGGTGCGCCGCGCGCCATCCAGTAGGAGTAGCTCTCGAGAGCGACCAGCACCGGATCCCCGAGAGGTGGCGGCCGGCCGTTCATGCTGTAGCGAAAACACCCCTGCACTCGCTCCGCAAAGGTGAGCACATGGCCCTCCTTGGCGCGATACGCGGGGTAGGACACGTACGCCGCCCACATCGGCGCCGATCCGACCCGACGCCCCTCATCGAGATGACAGCTGGTGCAGCGCAGGTCGTTGCCCGTGTAGCCTCTCGCGTACCGCCCGGGATCGTCGAAAATTGCGCGCCCGAGCTTCACTGCGCGGCCGAAGTCGTCATCGGGGATCGGGACGTCGGCCGGCGTAAATGCGCCCGGCTGCACCGCGCCGGAAGCGGACTCCGGCCGGCTCTCCGTGGGAGCAGCGGTCGGCTCCGCGGCGCCCGGTGACGCTGTCAGCGGAGCGGCGCCTGCCGGAACCGCGGCAAAATAATCGGCAACCGCACTTACGTCCGCGTCGGAGAGCTTGCCGGCAATCCGCTCCATCAGACCGAGCGAATCGCCGCGTCGCGTGCCCTTCTGCCACGCCTGCAGCTGGGCGGCGAGATAGGCAGCGGGCTGTGCGGCGAGCGGCGGAAACCCCGCACCGATCCCGCCGCCGTTGTCTCCGTGGCATTGGACACAGGCAGGAATCTCCTCGGACCAGCGTCCGCGGAGCGCGAGGCGATCATCGAGCCCCGTGCGAGGCGCGGCCGCTCGGGGCGCTTTCGGAACGATCGCGGCGTAATAGTCCGCGAGCTGCGCTCGATCATGAAGGCCGAGCGCCCGGGCGAGCGGCTCCATGACCGCGCTCTGGCGGGTTCCGTCCGCGAAGGCAGCGAGCTGCTCCATCTGGTACGCGGCCGGCAGTCCCGCGAGGCGCGGAAAGCCCGCCGCGGTATTGCCCTCGCCCGCGGCCCCATGGCACGCGCCGCAGGCTGCCGCGGCGGCGGGCGTCGCATGCGCTGCGGCCACCTGCCCCATCGAGGCCACGAGCGCGAGCAGCGCCGCGGCGAAAGGCGCCTCAGTGCGTCGCGCCAACATACGGTTTGAATCCATAACGCTCGAAGATCGCGAGTCCCTCCGGCGAACGGATGAAATCGAACCATTCCCGCGCAGCCTTGACGTGCGCTGCGCCGCGCACCAGCGCGCCCGCATAGACGCCGACGGAGTTGTCGGCCTCGGGAATGTCGACATGCGCGATCGGATGTCCGATCTGCTCCTGAAACACCGCCTCGGATCGCCAGGTGACCCCCGCCTCGGCCCGGCACTGCATGAGCCACAGCGGCGTCTGCCGGTGATGGATGCGGGTGAGGCGCGTCGTCCCATCGCGCACCTTCGTGCCGTAAACCGCCTCCACCAGCGCGGCGCCGCCGGCCTTCTCGAGCGAGGCGCGGATCTGGCGGGCCACGCCCTCGAACTCGGGATCCGGCATGGCGAGGCGGATGCCGGCCTTGCCGAGATCGGCGAGTCCAGCGACGTGCGCGGGGTTGTCCCTCGGTACCATGATAGTCAGCGTGTTGGTCACGTATGGCACCGCCGGCTCCGCGAGCAGGCCCGCGGCGATCTGGGTCTTCACCGCCTCGAGGCCCGCGAGGTATACGTCGGGCTTGACCGTCCAGGTCATGTTGCCGACCGTCACCCGACCGCCGGCGCGGATCTGGCGCACCAGCAATCCCGGCGGGATCGTCTCCCAGTACAGCCGGCCCCGGTACTGCGGATGACGCGCCTCGAACGTCTGCACCAGCGGTGCCATGGCAAAGAAGTAGTTGCCACCGACGTACAGCACGAGCAGCGGATCGGCAGGGTCGCCGTGAAAATCGGCGAGCACATCTGCCTCCGGCACCGTGAATTCGAGGCCGCGATCCACCGCATCGTCGTTGGCTCCGTGCTGCCACGGCGGATAGAGCGAGTCGTCCCAGCGCTGTGGGCAGTCGGCCGGCGCCGCGATGCGCGAGGTGGGCGCCTGCGCCGCAGGCTCGGCGATTGCAGCGGCGATGGCGAGCGCAGTCAGCGCGAGCAGCATCCCGGGTGCGCGACCCCTCACACGAGCCAACCTCGAGGCAACTGCTTCGGTCGACATGCGTTCAGGCGGCAGATCCGCTTTCAGAAAAGCGGCATCAGATGGTAACCCTTACTCTCGAGCGAGGTGATGGTGGTGATCGCCGACAGGGCGAGGGTCACCGACGGATCGATCCAGTCGTACTGGTACTTGTGCTCCAGTACCGCCTGGCCGCAAACCGCGACGTCCACGCCCGCCTTGCGCAGCCGTGCGATCACCGGAAGGTTGGGGTTGGCGACACCGTAGGCGCTCTTGTAATGGGCGTCATCCAGCGCAACCGACGTGGCCTGACCATACGCGACGGCCACGAACTTGAGGTGACTCAGCGGCACACCGGCGGACACGTACAGGTTCACCGCGCGCGCCACGCGCTCGATGGCGGGATTGATCTCCTCGGGCGCCTTCGATGCGGCCGTCATGGCAAATACGACTTTGTAGATGGCGCTGGGATCGGGCTGGTAGGCGGCTTTCGGCAGCGGATGCATCTTGCCGTAGCCCTCGATCGCAGGCGAGCTCGACATTTCATCCGCGGCTACAGCCGGAAGCGCTGTGACTGCTGCGGCAACGAAGGCGATCAGGACGACGATTCGACGCATGTTCTTCTCTCCGGTGGCTCGAGCGGAGTCGTCGGCCATGTGCGCTCATTCTATCAATCTACGGGCAGTGAGTGCCCCTCCGACAGAGTCACCAGCGCAGGTGACGGCGAGGGCTTCGCAGCAGCCGTGCGCGTGCGCGTGCGCGCAAAACCGACCAAAGGCTCTCCCAGGGCGCCAGCGCGAGCAGGGCCAGCGCGATGCCCAAAATACCCCAGCACACCAGTTGATACGCCATGGCCACTCACCTCGCACCGAACTTATCCCGCACCTTGGCCGAAATGGCATCAAGAAGTGGACGGCCGACGAGGTCGGGTTGCTCCTCTTCAAGTTGCCTGGCATAGCGCGTCGCAAACTGCGTTTTGGCATAGTCCGACCCGAACCAGGGATTGTCTGCTTTCCAGCTCTTGAGCTCTTCACGCGCCACCTGCTTATTGAGAACCTCCTGTTGACGTGGGTGCTCTTGCTGTTTGGTCATTTGTTGGTGCTGTTGTGCTAACTGCTCCTGCTGTCGCTTCAACTGTTCCTGCTGTTGAGCAAATAGCTGCTGCTGCTGAGCCAATTGCTGCTGTTGTTGCGCCAGCTGTTGCTGCTGTTGCGCCAGCTGTTGCTGCAGTTGTGTCAGCTGCTGCTGTTGGAGCTTCTCCTGATCCGACTGTTGGGCAAAAGCCGTCACGGAGAAGACCGCGAGGCAAAACGCCAGCGAATGCCACTTCATAGTCTGAGCTCTCCTGAACTCTCTCCCCAGGTGCGGGGAGTTTCAACCCTCTGCCTCGCTCGTTCGGCATGCTCTCTGGGCTGCGGCTCGCTCGTCGCTCGCGCGGCCGCCGCTACCTGCAGCGCGCTGGGATAAACCGGCCCGGGAAGTCGCTCCAGCCGCAGCGAATTCAGCACCACCAGCACGCTCGAACCGGCCATGACAGCAGCAGCCAGGATAGGCTGTAGGAGCCCCAGCATCGCGCAGGTCAGCGCGATCAGGTTATAGCCGAACGCCCATGCCAGGTTGGCAAGGATAGTCGAACGCACCGCGCGGGCGCGGCCGACCACCCAGGGCAGCAGCCAGAGACCGTCCGCAGGAAGTACCAGATCGGCGGTTTCGCGTGCCAGATCGGTCGCCGATCCCACGGCGATGCCTACATCCGCCCAGGCGAGTCCGGGGCCGTCATTCAGGCCGTCGCCGACCATCGCCACCGCGCCGTGGCGTGGTCGGCACTGATCGAGAGCGATCCGTTTGGCGTCCGGCGCGAGGCCGGCCTGCCAATCCTCCACACCGACCGTGGCCGCAAGGCGCGCGGCCGCACCGCCGTGATCGCCGGTCAACAACATCACCCGGACTCCGAGAGCGCGCAACGCATCGATGGTGGCTCGCGCCTCGGGGAGCGGCGTATCGTCGAACGATAGCAAGGCGCGGGCCCGGCCGGCGCAAGCCTTGTCGCTCCAGCCGATGAAAACTACCGAATGGCCGCTCGCCGCCATCACATCGGCGCGCTCGACCAGGGCCGGCGGCAGCTGCCAGCCCAGCTCATGCATCAACGCCGCAGTCCCGGCCGCGACCAACTCGCCGTCGACGACGCCGCGCAAGCCGCGCCCGGGCACGACACGGACCTCCTCGGTGGCGATCGGCTCGAGCCCGCGCGCTCGGGCTGCCAGAGCGATGGCACGCGCCAGGCCATGCTCGGAATAGCGCTCCAGACCCGCCAGTCGGGCCAGCATCTCATCCTCCCCGACCCCATCGCCGGCAAGATCGACGAGGTGCGGCCGGCCCAGAGTCAGCGTGCCGGTCTTGTCGAAGGCAATCAGGCGCGTGACGGCCAGTGCTTCGAGGGCGCCGGGGCTGCGGACCAGGCAGCCGTGTCGGGCCAATTGCCCGATGCCGAGCGAGTGCGCCATCGGCGCGGCCAAGCCGACCGCGCAGGGGCAGGCCACCACCAGCACCGAGAGAGCCGCGAGCATCGCCTGATCGAGCGGCAGGCGCTGCGCCCAATAGGCCAGGGTGAGGCCGGCGAGGGCCAGCACTAACGGCACGAACGCGCCCGCCACGCGATCGGCAATACGCTGCGTGCGGCTCGACTGTCGTAACGCGTCACGGACCGATCGGCAGATCTGCGCCCAGCGACTTTCGTCTCCGGAGCCGCTGCTGCGGATCAGCAACGGACCGTCGAGATTGATGCTACCGGCGAGGACAGAGCCGCCGATCGTCTTCGCGATCTGCCGGCTCTCGCCGCTGATCACCGAGTCATCGGTATGCGAGCAACCCTCCACGATCAGGCCGTCGACCGGGATGCGCTCGCCCGGCCTGACGCGGATCAGCATCCCGGCACGCACCTCCCGCACGGGCCGGCGATGCTCTTCGACCCCTTCGACCACCGTTGCCGATTCGCTTTCCGCAGCCAACAGGGGGGCGAGATCGCGCGACGCCCGCGCGCGTCCTGCCGCTTCGAGATAGCGGCCGAGCGTAAAGAGCATCAGCACCATCGCGGCGGTATCGAAATAAAGGTGGCCGCCGAGGCGGAACACGGCGAGCGTGGAATAGAGGTAAGCGGCGAGTGAGCCGAGGACGATAAGCGCGGACGAGCTCAAACGCCCGCGCAGGGCCTGCGACCAAGTCTCCCGCAGGAAAGGTTCACCGAGGATCAGCACCGCCGGCGTCGCGAGCCCCCAGAGAAGCAGCTGAATGGTGGGAAGCACCTGCCGGTCGGCGCCGGTGAACGCCCCCGAATACACCAACAGACTGAACAGCATGATGTTCATGGACAAAAAGCCGCCCGCGCCGAGACGCACCAGGAACCACGCCGCCTCCGAGGCGTCGCCGCTGCCGCTCTTCACTTGATGGGCGATGCAGCAGCCATAGCAACAGAACTGGCAACTCTCGCCGTTCACCGTACGGACAAAACCCCGCCGGCCGAGCGGCAGCAGGCAGTGGCGGCACAGACCGTCCGGGGCTGGCGTCATGCAAAATGCCAGACGTGATGCAAGCCATGCGCCGTCATCGGCACGATGCCCCGGCCGAGCGTGACGAGCCCCAGCGCCAGAATGAAGCTGCCAGCCAGACGAACGCCGTGCTGCCGCCAGCCGGGCGCCAGCAGCCGGCCGAGTCCGCCCATGAGGAGCATAGTCGGGAAAGTTCCCAGACCGAACGCCGCCATGGTGAGACAGCCCGACAGCACGTCAAAGGTACTCGCGGCCTGGGCGACCATGGCATAGACCAGCGGGCACGGCAGAAAGCCGTTGACCACACCGAAGGCAAGCGGTGCGGCGTGACCACGCGTGCCCAGCAGGCTGCGCAGCGCGGTAGCGAGCGTCGAGCCGCCGAATCCGGTCGTGACGCGGCGCAGCCCGCGAAGGCCGAAGAACTGCAGCGCCATGATGATCATGAGCAACCCGGCTATCACGGCCAGACCGCGCTGCAGAGCGACGAGTGACTCGCTGACGATCGGAGCTCCGAGCTGCGACCTCATTCCCAGGCACGTGTAGATCGCCGCGCCCAGGCCACCGGCGAGACCCCCCAGAAAACAGTAGGTCGTCAACCTTCCGGTATTGTAGAGCGCATGACGCACCGCGGTGGCGCTGCGCCCGCGCGGATCACCCCCCAGGGCGCAGGCAAAGCCTCCGCACATCCCGATGCAGTGGAAACTGCCCGCGAGGCCGGCGATGAACAGCAGCGCGTAATAGCCCATGCCGAGGTCCCCCGACAAACCGCCCGCTCCGGAGCGCAGGGAGGTGACGGGCCGCTATTTTCTCCGCGCCAGCATCGCGACCCAGATGAAGAAGCCGATCATAAAGATCGCGAAGCCGATGAACGCGATGTCCTGCAGCACGCTGGCCCTGGCAAAGGAGAATGCAGTGTGAGGCAGCATGGCTTGGTTCCTCTCAGCCGAACGCGGTGCGGATCACGTTCATGGCGAGCTCAAAAGCCAGAACCATCAGGTTGATGACAGCAACTGCGAAAATTATCCTAACGCCGCGCAAAGCTTTGATCTCCGCTTGGGACTGATTACCCGATTCGACCCGGCCCGAGTCCGCCCCAGTAGTGCACCAGGTAGTAGCACGCCCACGCGAATAGGCCGAAGTAGAGTACCAGCAACCAGACCGGAATCTTTCCTTCGCGGGCCTTTATGTAGCCCCCAGCATACTCATGCAGGTCGTGCGTCTCGGGCCCCGCTTTCGCGGCCTCAGGACCCTTCGTGTTGGTCCTTGAATCGGTCATTGGCCATCTCCGCGTGATAGAAGTTGAGGGCTGCCCGGTCGGTCTCAAGGAGAGCTCCACCCATTACCCCCCAGATGAAGATACAGGTTGAGCCCAATCCCATCAGGATTGCCAGCGCGTAGGGGCCGAGTATTTCGTAGTCTGCCATGACCTACCCCTCTCGCCTAAGGTTGTATGAGTCCATAGGCCTGCTCCGGACCTGGCGTTTCCAGCTTCGGATTGTCCAGTGCCCCACGATCCGCGGCAGAGATCTTCAATGGCTCTCCCGTCAGCGGGTCAGTGAAGGCGGAAAGCGTCAGAATATAGTAAGCCAACGCCCAGCGGTCCGCATCCGGAAACGCGTCGTGGTAGGAGGGCATCGGTGTTCCGCTGAACCCCGTAGAGACGGTCCTGAAGATGTCGGTCACCGAAGAGCCGGATTTGAACTGGCCGCCGGTGAGGTCCGCGGGCCGAATCGGGAAATTGAAGTCGTCATTGAGCCCCACCGCGCTCTCGCCATCGCCTTTGCCGGTCGTGCCATGGCACTGCCAGCATTTCGCGTTCTGCCACACCTCCTTGCCGTGCGCGACGACGGCCGGGGTCGGGGCGGGCGGCGGCGGGATATACAAGGGCACGTCGGGCGGCTGCTCGAGGAAGTAGGACTGGGGCTTCGTGGGATCGGAGCGGTCCACCGCCAGCACGTACTTGATGTACTGGATCACGGCGAGCCGATCGTTGAGCGGCAGATCGTACCAGGGGGGCATTGCGGTGCCGCGCACCCCGCGCGTTATGGTGCGCAGCAGATCGCCGTCGGTCGGGAGCGACCCCTGGGTCAGCCTGAACTTGAAGACGCCCTGGGTGAAATTGCGCGGCCGTTGCTTATACATGAAGGTTGCGGCCAGCCCATTGCCGTCGCCATGTACACCGTGGCAACCAACGCAACGACGCTCGTAGACCTCTTTGCCATGCTCAATCCATTCCTGCGAGCGCGGCATGCTCAACCCAGCCCCGTCCATCAGCTGCGGCTCGAACAGATCCCGCCACTTGCCGCGGTTCATGCCGAGCTTCTGCACGTAGGCGATCAGCGCCTCGACATCCTGGGTCTCGATGGCAAGCTTGACGCTGCCGCCGGCGTATTCCTTGTTGGGTGTCCAGATCACCGGGTATTTGCCCTGTGCGGCCAGCGGGACGAACAGCAGCCCCTCGGCATTCGGCGTGAGCTTCACCTGCTCCTTGCTGGCGAAATTGAACAGCTTCTCGGTCACTGCAGTGCGCTCGAGCGTCTGCCCCGAGGCTGTGCCCGCGACGATCTTCACCGCCTCCGACGGCGCTTCGAAAAGGCCCCGGTACGGGTCCATGATCGATTCCGGCGTGAGCATGCGCGGATCCCAGAAATGCGCCAGATGCCACTCGTCCCCGTATTTGAGCCCCACTCGGGTCAGGTCCGGACCGATGCGCCGTGTGCCGAACAGATGCGGCACGTCATAGGCATATTCACCGGCTTCGCTCACCGGTCCCCAGCGGCGCGTCTCGCCGGTGACCGGCCGCACGTACTGCGAATGGCAATACCAACAGCCTTCACGCAGATAGATGAGTCTTCCCCGGTTCTGGAGCGGCGTGTAATCGCTGGCCGAGGTTGCCATCCATTTGAGCTGGCCGAGATCGTTGCGGATCACGGCTGTCACGTGGGTGGTGGTCGCCGAGGGCTCGAAAAATGGCAGCACACCCTGGGTGACGAGCGCGAGGAAGAAGAAGCCGACCCCGGCCACCAACGCGACCATGCGCGCGTTCATCGCCCTAGCTCCCCCGCCGCGAGCGGAGTCAACCCGTTGGGCGCACGCCTTGCGGGCGCAAAGCCAATCGCCCCGTCCGCCCTGTTCACCGCGGTCATCATGAGATTGATCACCAGCAGCGACATCCCGGTATCCATCGAGATCCCCGCCAGCGTGCGCACCAGCCAATAGGCCCGCATCTGCACCACCGTATCCACCCACTCCGTGCCGTTCATCCACTGGAAGCCCTGCTGGAGACCGGCCGCGCTCAGATCAAGACCCATGGTGGAGATGCCGACGGTGATCAACCAGAACGACCAGTTGCCGAGCTTGAACGACCACAGTTCCCGCCCACACATGCGCGGCCAGAGATAGAGCAGTCCACCCATCGCCCACACTACGAAGGTTCCAAACACCGTGAGATGCGAATGTGAGATGACGAAGTCGCTGAAATGGGTCGGCTGCTGGATCGAGCGCAACGCCTCGAGCGAGCCCTGAAAGCAGCCGAAGAAATACATGATCGCGCCCATGATCAGGAACTTCGCCGGCAGGTTCGCCCCGAACTCGCGCCAGCGCCCGTTCACCGTGCCGAAGAAGTTGACCAGCACGGTCCACACCGGAATGATCAGCAGCATCGATGTGATGATCGCCAGCGTCTCGGCCCAATCGGCTATCGGGCTGTAGAGATAGTGGTGAATGCCGACAAAGGGATAAAACAGCGCCAGCGACCAGAACCCGACCAGTGAGAGTTTGTGAGCGTAAAGCGGATTGCGCACACTGAGCGGCAGGAAGTAGTAGATCAACACGTAACCGGCCGGCGTGATCCACAAGCCGACGATGTAGTGAATATAGAGTCCGTGGAACGCCGCGCTGTTGATGCCCGAGATCATGTAGGGCAGGATGAAGCTGCCCAACACGAGATTCAGCGACGTCCACACGAAGGCACCGATCAGGTACCAGAGCGCCACGTAGAGCGCCGGATCAAGCCGACGGCCGATGGTCGTCAGAAACTGCAGCGTGACGACGACGCAGCAGAAGAAAATCGGAATTTCCCCGAGCAAAGGCAGCTCGCCTGCCTCGAGCCCGTGGTTGTAGCCGAACGGTATCGCAATCAGTCCGGCCGCGAGGAACACGTTCCACACCCAGGCAAAAACCACGCCCCACTGATTGAACGCGACCCGCACGCCGCACAGGCGCGGAACCAGGTAGTAGCATTCGCCGATAAAGAGGCTGGAGAACGCGCCCAGGATGACGCCGTTTACGTGCACCGGACGAAGTCGCCCGAATGTCAGCTGCAGATGCGTCCCGAGATACTCGGGGTAGTTGAACATCCCGGAGAGCAACGCGCCGACCGTGGGCGCCACCATGAGCCAGAACATGCCCCAGAGCAGCCAGGTGCGCACCACCGGCCAATCCACCAGCGCATCCAGATCCAGTCCCGCGTAGGGACCGTGCAACGCCTCTGCTGCTGTTCCCGCCTCTGGCATGGCGCTCACCCCTGATTATTGGTTCTGTCGGGTCTTTAACGAGCCGCGGTCACGTTCTTCGGGTACTCCGGACTCAGGCTCTCTATGAAGTGCACCAGATCCCAAGCGTCCGCGGGGCTTATTGAGTCGGCGAACGCCGGCATGGGGGTGCCTGATAAACCAGTCATGAACACCCGATAGATATCGGTGGGCTCGTCGCCGCACTTGATGTGTCCCTTGGTCAGGTCGTACGGAACGATGGCGTTGCCCCAGTCATCCTTGAGCCCCTGCGCGGAGGACCCGTCGCCGCGCCCGCCGGCGCCGTGACACTGTCCGCAGTTGTACTTCTGGTAGATCGCCGCTCCGCGTTTGACCGACTCATCGCTATAACCCGGATTGGGCGGGATGCTGATCGGTTTCTGGGGCTGCTCACTCGCGAATCGCGGCGCAAAGGTCTTGATGTAGGCGATTACGTCCTCGCGCTCTCGCTCACCGAGGAAGCGCCAGCTCGGCATGTACGTGCCGTAGACCCCGTTCAGCAGGGTGTGTTCGAGGTCGGAGTCGAGCGGCAGCGAGCCGGACGGCGTGCTGCGCCATTTAAAGGTACCTTCGCGATAGTCTCGCGGCTTGGGGCTCATGTACTGGGCGGACTCGCCCTGGCCGTTGCCTTCCGCGCCGTGACACCCGATGCACCAACGTTCGTACACCGCCTTGCCGTTGCGAGCGTCCCCGGTGTCCGCCCCGGCGGTGCCAACTGCAGCCCCGGCGGTGCCAACTGCAAGCAACAGACCCGCGACCATCGGAACCAATTGGGCGACGCGAACTAACATATGTACCTCTCGCGATGCGGCCGGTCCCTTACCCGCCAGCGCAACTCCCGCAGCTGAAGTTGCTCATTTTGCCGCTACCGTGATCTTCAACTTCGTGGCTTTGCCGGCCGCGACCACCACCGGCTGGGACTTCTCACCTGCGGCCTCATGCCAGATCTCCAGCGTGTAGCTGCCCGGAGGCACATCCGCGATGGTGAAATGACCGTCAGCATCAGTCGTCGCGTAGTAGGGATTGTCGAGCTCCATGATCCACGCGCGCATCCACTCGTGTACGTCGCACTTGACATCGATCAGCCCGGGACGCTCCGGCAGCGGCTTGGTCACGGAGAATCCCTTGAAAGGCAGCGCGATGTTGAAAATCGTCGCGTTGTTTTGGCCGAATCGCAGGTGGGTGTTATGCAGAACCGTGTCGTCCGAGGACACCTTGATCTGTTCCCCGACCATCGCTCCCTGCGTTCGCGGCGAGAACATGCAATGGTCGTTGACCAACGCCAGCGGTTCGCTGGGTCCAGCCTTGCCCTTGGTGACGTCCTTGAGATAGACAATCACGTTCGCCAACCCGCCGGAAGAACCGACCGTGTACGTCGGATCGGGAATGCTCGCTCCGCAGTAATCCGGATTTTTGTCGACCTTGATCGGCGGCATGGCGGGTGCGGCGCCTGAGAGCGTAACCACACCGTCGATGCTGCCGCCGTTAGTGACGGCGACCACCGCGTAGTCGGCTGATGCGGGCAGCGCCGCCAATGAACCGGCGATCCCGAGCACCGCCAATCCCGCAGGCAGCCAAAACGACCGGCGCGCGCACTGCATTCCGCTTGTTCGGTTATTCATCGCTTCCCTTCCGACACAGGATCTACTTGGAGGCAAGATACTCGGTCACCGCGGCGATCTCACCTTCGGTGAGGTTTTGAGTGAAGCGATGCATGACTTCGCTTTCGCGCAGCTGACCGGTGAACTCGTGCAGTTCTCGCGCAAGATAGTCTCGATGCTGGCCGGCCAGCCGTGGAAATGTGTTGACTCCCTCGGCGTTGGGACCGTGGCAGGGAAGGCAAGCGAGAATGTCACGCTCCGGCACCCCGTTTTCGTAGATCATCTTGCCCTTCTCGGCCAAGGCTGGGTCGCGCGACGGCGTGCCGCTCGCGGGTGGTTGGCTCGAGAAGTACTGCGCGAGCCCCTCGATTTGCTCGTCAGTAAGACCTCGCGCTATCCCCCACATGAAGGCGCGCGCGTGGGGATCGCTGCGCTCACGCTGCCGAAACAGCTGTAACTCCATCTCGATGTAGCCCGGTCGCTGTGCGGCCAGAATAGGAAAGAGCGGCGAGATGCTGACTCCGTTGCCGCTAGCGCCATGGCACTTGGAGCACACTTTGCTCACCAGCGCCCGAGCGTCCAAAGTCGAGGCATCAGGCGGCACGACGGTCGTCGTGCCGCCTAAAGGCGGCAGCGGCGCCGCAGGTGCATCACGAACGGTTGTGGCCGCGAGTGCGATCGCGGCGACCATGACCACGTTACTTGCCAGGGTTTTCATTAGAAGTCCATCCACAGCCCCAAATCCAAGGTGTTGTTGTTCGACGCCTTGGGATTGCTCGCCTTAAGGAGAATGAACGGATTCTGGTTGTTGTTGACGACCTGGTAAACGTTGTACTGCAGCATGAACCTGAAGTTGAACCAGGGCAGCCAGTCGAGCTCGAACACCTCGTACTGGTTCCCCGGTGAGCCGTTACCTCCATAGAAGTTGCCATCGGAAGTACCGGTGGTGCGGACCAAGTTGATCAGGCCGCCATAGTGATGGTTGTAGTAATACGTTGCCGTCAGGTTCCATGCATTGAGATGGTCGACCGAGTTGCTGAAATAGGTCGGCACCAGCCCTGGATCGTTCTCCTGGGTCTCATGGGTGAAGCGGCCCAGGAACGAGAAATTGTTGTGTTGACCGTTGTATTGGTACTGCCAGTCGTAGCTCTGATCCAGATAGCGGTTGACGAATCCAGGGTCGAGTGTCTGGCCCGCGATGAGGCTCGGCGTGAACTTCGTATACATGCCGCTGGTGCCAACCTCCATGGCGTTGTAGCCCCAGTCGTACTCGTAGGCAAGGCGCCAATACGGGGCCCAACCCTCGACGGTGCCGCCGTCCACGGCGAGGTTGCTGCTGTCGAGCGTGGTATTCACGCTGCCGGACACGGCGGCGTGATATTCCGATAGTCCGAAATAAACCGAATCCTTGTACCAAACGTAGGCAGTGGGCCCGGCTACCGACTGCCCCAGGCCCTCAAAGAACGGGCCGGACAGGGCGGCGCCGTCGATTCCCCCCGAACTCCAGAGCGACTGGTTGGAGAAGTCGAGGGTGGGATACGCCGCAACCGAGTTCCAGACATCCTGGTTACCGGGATTGTTGTTGGCCAACACACCCCAGACCCAATCATTGTTCTCAGTATGGTCAGAATATCTGACCTCGGTGTTATCGATGCCGAACGTCCCGCTGGGCTGCGTATAGGTCATCTGCAGAAAGCCACCGACGTGGTCGGTGATCGCCCCGGCGGCGATGATGCTCCATTGCTGTGGAAACTGGAGATTCTCGCTCTGCGCCTTGGCGCCGGGCACCTGGCTATCGGGTGGCGCCACGTTGTAATGGTTGTAGGTGGCCTGCAGGAGGATGCCGATGCCCGGCAGATCCGAGAGCCATACCGTGTTCTTTTTGTAGTCGTCGATGTCCTCCACCAACGGGGGTCTCGTGGTCAGGGTGTATCCGTTGAGCTTGAACCGCCGGCCGAATGCCGTGAGCTCCGGGGGTATGGTATGGCAGGCCTCGCAGGCCAATCCGGTCTGTCGGGCG
>Ga0209007_1000147_pt1 | contig 40738 bp, 25 predicted proteins | sample JacPinW_OM1H0_O2_FD_187961 | JGI IMG/M metagenome (GOLD analysis project Ga0209007, IMG submission 187961) | Forest soil microbial communities from Algoma, Ontario, Canada - Jack Pine, Ontario site 1_JW_OM1H0_O2 (SPAdes) (version 2) | ecosystem: Environmental > Terrestrial > Soil > Boreal... | reverse complement strand
AACATTATTTGGGTGAACAAATAAAGAATTAGCAAAAAAATCAGAACCTACGCCTACAAATAAATCAGAGAAAATATATCCAAATAAGATACTAAATAAGGCTAATACTAATAAAGGAACAATTACTGCTCAATTTGCTTCATGAGAATTTAAATATATTGTTTTAGATCCATTAGGTACAGTTAAGAAAACAAGACTAATTAATCTAAAAGAATAAAATGCAGTTAAACCTGCAGTAATACTTCCTAATATATATGCATATGTTCCACTAAAACTATATTGTCCTAAAGCTAATTCAATAATTAGATCTTTACTATAAAATCCTGTCAATCAAGGAGTAGCTAACAATGATAATGTTCCTACTAACATTATTGAATAGGTAAAAGGTAAAAATTTAATTAAACCACCCATTCGTCTAACATCTTGTTGATCAGCAAAACTATGAATTACAGCTCCAGCTCCTAAGAATAATAATGCTTTAAAAAAGGCATGATTAACTACATGCATTAATGCTACATTATATTGCGATAATCCTACTGCCATTACCATGTAACCTAATTGAGAGATAGTACTGAATGCTATAATTCTTTTTAAGTCATTTTGAACTAGACCACAAGTTGCAGCAAAAAAAGCTGTAGTGGATCCAATTAAAGTAATTATTAATAAGGCTGTAGAACTAAATTCTAAGATTGGAGAACATCTTACTAATAAATATAACCCAGCTGTAACTAGAGTTGCAGCATGAATTAAAGCGGATACTGGAGTAGGACCTTCCATAGAACCTGGTAATCAAGAATGTAATGGTATTTGAGCAGATTTAGCTAAAGCACCTGAAAGCAAAAGTAAACTAATTACAGTAATAGCTGTTTCGTTCATTAATGGGGCAAGATTAAAAACTGTAGCATAATCTAAAGATCCAAATAATGCAAATATAGTAAAAAATCCAATACTTAATCCCATATCACCTACTCTATTCATAGTTAAAGCTAAAATAGATGCTTTATTTGCTTGTATTCTAGTAAACCAGAAATTAATTAATAAATAAGATACTACACCAATTCCTTCTCAACCTACAAACATAACAAAATAATTAGCACCTGAAACTAATAATAACATAAAAAAAGTGAATAAAGATAAGTATGAAAAAAATCTTTGGTTATGAGGATCATTAGACATATAATCTGTAGAAAATATATGGATTAAAGAAGAAATATAAAGAACAGGAATAAACATTGAAACAGTTAATTGATCAAATAAAAACTCCCAAGATATTAAAAATAATTCAGAATCTACTCAATTCATTAAGTTAATATAAACTGGAGATCCGCATATCCCTACTTCATAGAAAGCGACAGTAGCTAAACAGGAAGCTATAATTAAACAAGTACAGGTTAATAAATGTGACCCAAAAATACCTATTTTTCGACCAAAAACTCCTGATACAAAGGAACCTAATAAAGGTAAAATTAAAATAGATAAATACATTATGTTCTTAGTGAGATATTTCCTCTTAATCTATAATATGCTACTAAAATACTTAATCCAATTACGGATTCGGCACCTGCTATAGAAATAATATATATACTAAAGGTTTGACCTATATTATCATCAAAACCAAATGAGCTAATTAATACTAATAAGGTTACAGAAAGTAGCATTATTTCTATTGCCATAATCATTAATAATATATTTTTTCTATTTAAAATGAAACCTAATATTCCAATTAGAAATAAAATAATAGATAAATTCATATTGTTATTGCTTGCGCTAGTGCTAGCGGCTGCTAGCGCTTCTTGTTTAAATCCTTATAGATTATTTAATAATTAAGTATTTAAAATAAATATTTATTTTAAATAGTATCTAGCAACTAAGCGCCGCTAGAGCGAGCACAAACACTGGTCGGTTGTTAGTGAGTTAGCAGCGCTTAGTCAGCGCTAACAAGCAATTGTTGTTACTTGCGCTAGTGTTAGGCGTTTCTGCTAGCGCGCGCTTAAGCGCGCTATTAATTAGCTAGCGCTCACCAACGCCTCAGCAACTAAGCACCTCCCCAGAAATAAACAGCCATAAATAAGAATAGCCAAACTACATCTACAAAGTGCCAATATAAAATTCCCGCTTCATGCCCTTGGTGATGTGTATCAGTTAGATGATAATTAATTATTCTAAATAATCCTACAGATATAAAAATTGTACCTATGATAACATGAAATCCATGTAGACCTGTAGAAGCATAAAAAGCTGAACCATAAACACTATCAGACATCGTGAAAGCAGCTTCTGAATATTCAAAATATTGTAAAGCAGTAAAGACTATAGCTAATATTATTGTAAAGATTGTACCAATTATTGCTCCTTTTCTATTTCCAGCTATTAGCGCATGATGACCATATGTAACAAAAGCTCCAGAGGACAATAATAAAAAAGTATTTAGTAAAGGTATAGCGAAAGCATCTAAAGGAGTTATTCCCAGTGGAGGCCAATAACCTCCAATTTCTATTGCTGGAGATAAACTAGAGTGAAAAAAGGCCCAAAATATAGATAAAAAAGCAAATACTTCACTTACTATAAATAGAACAACACCTATAATCAAACCAGTTTTAACTTCTTTTGTGTGGCAACCTAATAATGTACCTTCAGAAATAACATCTCGGAACCAAAGAATCATCCCATAAACTGTAAGAATGAATCCTAAATTTAATAAATAGCCCCCATAAGAAAACCCATGCATATACATTACAGCTCCAATAACCATAGAAAAAATTGAAAAGCTAACTAAAATGGGTCAAGGAGAAGGATCAACTAAATGAAAAGGAAAAGCTTGAAATTGAGTTCTAATTGTATTAGTTTTCATTTTTTAATATTTTTTTCAGCCACGCGCGCAGCGCTTGGCAGCGCTAGCTTACTGCCAAAGCTTAACTAGCGCAGCGATCGGCTTAATAATACTGACGATTAAGTTACGTTAGCGCTTGCACTAGCGCAAAAGCACTAAAATTCAATTAGTTATTATATTAGCGTTAGCGCCAGCGCCTAGCAGCTAAAGGATAAATCATGAGGTAAGCGCATAATACGTTTACAGTTAGTTACTTAGAATAAATTTAGCACTAGGCGGTAATTACTAGCCAGCGCTGGCGCTAACAAACAAAAGGCTGAGCACTAGGCGCTAGCGCTGGCACGAACAATTGATTGCCAGTCGTAAAGGTATATTTATACTTTTAGCGCTAAGTACACGCGCTAAGCTAGAGGCGTTAGTTGCTAAATTAGCGCCGCTAATGGGGGGGTTAGAAAATTAGAAGCTAACTAACCTTGGTTTAGCGCTACGCGCAAGTGGTTATCATGGTTAGCAGCCTAGGTAGTTAGTAATGCTAATTTACTAGCGTTCAGCTGCTAACGTTTAACACCGCTAACAGCGCAATCAAATAATGTATTTTCAATTAATCCTATAAAGGGAACTAAGATTAAAAATCAAATAAAATAGAATGCAGTAGCAAACTGACCTATAGTTAAATAGGGTTCAGTTGGATGCATTGCTCCAATCCACATTAAAATTATAAAATCAACAACAAAGAATCAAAAAGCTAATTTCATTGCAGGTCTAAATTGATTTCCTCTAATACGAGATAAATCTGTTATTGGTAATATTAATAATATTAATAAAGATCCGAACATAGCTACTACTCCTAATAGTTTATTAGGAATAGATCTTAAAATAGCATAGAACGGAAGTAAATATCATTCAGGAACAATTGAAGCTGGAGTACTCATTGGATTCGCTGGAATATAGTTATCACTATGTCCTAATAAATTAGGATAGAAGAATACAATAACAGATAATATTAAGAAGAATAAAAAAATAGTTACAAGATCTTTAAAAGTAAAATAAGGATGCATAGCATATCTATCTGCATTAGAAGATACACCATTAGGATTATTAGATCCGTGTACATGAATAGCGATCATATGTGCTACAGCTAAAGCAGCTAATAAAAAGGGTAAAATATAATGTAATGAAAAAAATCTATTCAGAGTAGCATTTGATACTGAAAAACCACCCCAAATTAATTCTACAATATCATGTCCAAAGATTGGTATAGCAGATAATAAATTAGTAATAACAGTAGCACCTCATAAAGACATTTGTCCATAAGGTAAAACATAACCCAAGAAAGCTATTGCCATCATAAGGATAAGTATAATTACTCCAATAGTTCATACTAAAATTCTTGGTGATTTATATGAACCATAGTATAATCCTCTACCTACGTGCATATAAACAAAAATAAAGAAAAATGAAGCAACATTAGCATGTGTATATCTTATAATTCAACCATTGTTAACATCTCTCATTATATGTTCCACAGAATTAAAAGCAAAATCAACATTAGCTTGATAATGCATAGCTAAAAAAGCTCCAGTTAAAATTTGTATTATTAGACATACACCTAACAGAGAACCGAAATTTCACATATATGATAAATTAGAAGGTTGAGGAGAATCTACTAAATACGAATTCAATAGTCTAAGTAAAACATGGCTTTTTAATAATCTCATTTTATTTTTCTGTATTATTTGTATGGCTTTGTTTAAAAAAAATTTGATCTAATATCAAATTTAAAATAATAAATACTTGGTGCTAGAGCAAACATTAAATTGCGCCGCTACGCTGGCGGCTAGCATGTGATCACACAAGCGCGTACCAGCAACTGACACTATAACAATACAAATTTAGGATTAGTAGTTAATTAATTAGAGGCGCTGCACTAACTGACAGCTAACACTCTTAAATTTTAAGCCAAAGAAGATTTGAACTTCTACATATTCCTCATCAAGAAATTATTCTACCTTTAAATTATGGGCTTGCTAGCGCCTGCAGCTGCTGCTAGCTGCTGCTAGCTGCTGCTAGTTGATAGCTTACACTAGATTGCGCTAGATTTCTGCCTAGGGCAAGCGCTACTAAACGCTACTAAATAATTTTATCTGACGCTGGCGGCTAACATTTAGCGCAACAGATTGCTGACTAACCTTTAACATCAAGTCTATAATCAATTAGTAATGCTAAACTAAATACTTCACAGTAAATTTCATTTGCATCCTATCTAGAAATGTTCTATTTCTTAGTTATTAAACGGTAGCTGCTTGCTGTCTAACTTTAGGCTAGACTAGAAAATCGCTAACCGGTGATAGTATCTAGGAGTTAGATTCTTGCTTGATATTCATTCAGCATTTATCTATTATGTTTGTGGCTACCCAACTATGCAGCATTTATCTATTGCTTTTGCGCTAGCGCAATAAATTATTTCTACAATTGGTACACTAGAGAAACACAGCCTATTGGTCCTTTCGTACTAGAAGGTCTGCCCCTGTTTACTATTTATTCCTCCAGAAGATAGGGACCATACTGACTCACGTCGTATTAAACCCAACTCACGTAACCTTTTAATCGGCGAACAGCCGAACCCTTCCAAGCTTCTTCTCCCGGAGGATAGGTTGAGTCGACATCGCATTTATTATTAATATTTATTTTATTAATAACTCTTAACCTTTCAGTTAAGTTTAGATCATATCTTCATCCAATATTAAGAGTAATTTAATATAGTTTTGGATGTTAGCGTGTGATCGTTGAGGGGTTAATTAATTTTAAAACAGTTACTATTACCTATACTAAATAACTTCCCTGCTGATTGTCCAATCTTTCAAATTTTCACTAGCACCTAATGCTTCCGCTAGTATTGAGAGCTCTAAGGATGTTCCAGCATATAGCTAACTTCTAAGTTAATATTACTATTAAAATTCCCCGATGTCAGCGCCTACCAAGCGCTTGCTTTTTTCAAATAGCATTTAAGGTGCCAAACAGCCGAGACAATGTGTACTCTCGTCGGCTATTAGCCTGTTATCCCTAGCGTAACTTTTATCGATTGATCCTCGTCTATTCCATAATATAGCGAGGGGTCACTATGCCCTACTTACGTATCTGTTTGACTTCTAAGTCTTTCAGTTAAGCATGCTTTCCGCCATTACGCTCTACACAACCGTTCACTGGTTGATTGATCTCCATTCAATGTCTAGCTATACCTTATATTATTTATATATTTGTTGTAGCAGCAAGCGCTAGTAACTTTGTTAAGCAGCTAGCGTTTCTAAGTTTGTAATTAAAGTACTAACTCCTACCACGCAGATTAGCTATTTAGCTAAGCAAACGTTAGCGGCTGCTAGTACTTATATTTTTATGTATTAAATTTGGATGTACTTTGTTACTTTATTAAAGACGACCGCCCCAGTCAAACTGCCAATTAGTCAACTCTCCCTAGTATTACATTATTTATTAATGTAATATCTTAGGTAAACATCAACCCAATTCTAGTTTTAAGGTATTCCACTGATTGTCTAGCGCTCGACTTCCCTAATCACTATTAACTGGAATTGTTTTAGATCAATGTGATAACTAACTACAGTAAAGCTGCATAGGGTCTTCCCGTCCCCCTGGAGGTAACTCGCATCTGCACGAGTAATTCAATTTCACTGAGCAAGTTGTAGAGACAGTGAGGCCATCGTTACATTATTGATACCGGACCACATTTAATGGCCAATTTATTTTGCTACCTTAGGATCCTCATAGTTAAGACCGCTATTAACCAGACTTTCGATTAGTAACAGTTTCCCATCACCTCTCTTATATTAATGGCATCGGGCAAATTTCGACCACTATACTATGATATTTATCATTGCAGTGATCTATGTTTTTAGTAAACAGTCGGGGCCTCCGATTCTGTGACACCAGCAGATAGCTCTAGCGCAATAATTTTATTTGATTACGCTTCGCTACCTCTGGTTCCTCTTTTCGTCTAACTTATGAGGACATTTTGCCGAGTTCCTTTACAACTTTTAGCTCTACGCCTTAGTATTCTCTACCTACGAACCTGTGTCGGTTTAGAGTACGGTAGTTTAATAATGCTAAACTAAACATTTAGCTTTAGCGCTAGCGGCTCGTTTCACAAAGCAAAATTAGAAACGCTAGCTGCTTAACATTAATTTCCTGATTTAGAAGTCAACAGTTAGCTTGCGCCTACTGCACTAATTGTACAGAACGAACAGAACGCTTAACGTCTAAATTTTCTGTTAAATACTCATCAGTTAGAGCTTTAGCTCTGATCCTTAGAGGCCGCATTAACATAAGGAGGTTTAACCTTTCCTTATAACCCTTTCGTATTCGGCGAGAAGTATTATTAACTTCTTTTTACGTTACTCATGTCAGCATTCTCTATTCATTTACCTAAAAACAATGAAACACTGCTTTATAAATAGTTATAATGAATGTTCTACTACCTAAATTTAAAACTAGCTAGTTAGCTTACGCCTACTACGCTAGTTTTAAATCAACACGATATCGGTTGATTACTTAAGACCCGTTAAATTTTCGGTGCTACAATCTAACTGCTGATGCGTTGTTACAAACGTTCATTATAAGTAGCGACTGCCAGGCTCACTTCACAGCTGTATTCGATTTGCTACATCCTTAATTTCACTTAGTTGGTTGAGGCAACTTAATCATTTGGGACCTTGATCTGTGTTCTCGGCTGTTTCCGTCTTGACTACCCAACTTAGCATGAGCAGTCTGAATATCTACCATTAATTTATGTAATTCCGAGATTCGCTTCCATAGGTAAGATTTTCTAGATCCCCGCAACCTAAACGTATTTAACTAAACTAATTTAGTTTTTAGTTGGGAATCGCCGTGCTGTACCTTCATAAATTTTGTGTAGATCTCATACTTTAATATGTTTCGTAGAAAACCAGCTAGCACTAGGTCAGATTGGCATTTCACCGCTTTCAAAGACTCTTCGGAGAATTATGCAACATTCACCCGTTCGATCTATTATAATCTGGTCTTAGAAAGATCACCTAGCTTCGGGTCTAATTGAAGTAACTTTACCAATACTATTAATTGCTTAAGGTTAGCATTACTAAGCAGCTAACATTAACCTACCGCTATATATTAGTCCAGTCGCTTTCGCTAGGGCTTTTAACCTTGCTACTCCAATTAACTTGCTGACCCATTATGCAAAAGGTACGCCGTTATTATAGCACGCACTAGAATTTCGACTGCTTATAGAGTTACTAATTCAAGATTATTTCACCAAATGTTTAGTTGTGCTAAACATTTTTTGTATAATACATGCTATTTCAAACAATTCCTTTACAGTACTTTTCACTATCGCTAAATTTATAATACTTAGCCTTAGAGGATGGTTCCCCTATTTTCCAACAAGTTTACTCTCATTGTACTTTTTATATATATTTTATTTAATTTACAGGACTAATTGTAGTTGACCTTCTGTGGTTGCGCGCGACAGCAGTTACGCTAGCCGCTTTGTTATTCAATTAATAAAAAATAATTTAGGCTAATCCGATTTCACTCACCATTACTTTCGGAGTCTCGGTTGATTTCCTTTCCTTTCCTTACTAAAATGTTTTACTTCAGGAAGTATGAATAATAAGGTTTCCCTTAGGATCGCTCCAATATTAGTATCTTTTAGCACAATTAGCACTTAAAGATTTGAAGCTTTTGATTTTAATCTCCTTTTTTATAAATTTGCTTTGTTATCCTTAATAACCCCTTTAAAATACTTTAAATAAATTTTTGATGTTAAAACAATATTGTCATCGATACTTTTATCGCTGGCTGGCTAGCTAGCAGCAGCTACCAGGGGATTTAAGGATTAGAATAGTAATTATAAGTTGGAAGCAAGCAATTCCAAGTGCTAGATCTAGCGCCAGCGCCTATTTAATTATTTTAATGGCACCTTGACCAATTTCTAATATAAAACCTATAGTTAAAACAATAAAAAATATGATCGCAATTGAAAATCCAAAAATACTTACTTGATATAAAGTAACAGCTAAAGGAAATAAAAGTAAAATTTCTAAATCAAAAATAAGAAATAACATTGCAACTAAGTAAAAATTTATATTAAATTTATATCTAGTTTGTTCTACAATACTTTGCATTCCGCATTCATAAGGAGCTACTTTAGATTCATATGGATTATGAGGAGATAAAAATATATTTAAAGTTAATAATATTATGGCTAAAATTGGAACAAAAATAAAAAATATTAATAAAGTATTTGTATTTAGCATTTAAAAATTAAATAAAGATAAAGTTAACAGTTGTGTAAGGTTTAAGATTATAGAAGGTTTAAGAACAAACATTATTAATGTTAATGTTAAACTAGAAATTAAAAAACTATGAACATTAGATAAAAATGATATTGAATAATTTATGTTATCGCTTGCTACTCGAGCGCTAGGAGAGGCACTAGCACTAAGCTGATCTAGTGTTAAATATTCTCCTATCGCTTCTGATGTACTATCACTAGAAGTGTGAAGAACTCTAATTATTTTCAAATAATAAGAAGCACTAATTACACTAACAATTATAGCTACTATTGACATAAAATAATAACCGTTTTGTATTGCAGCATATAAAACGAACTGTTTAGAGAAAAACCCTATTAAAGGAGGTATACCTGCCATAGAAAATAAACATATTGTTAAACTTAAACTAAGTAAAGGATTAAGTTCATATTGACTTTTTAGCTCGGAAATAAATTTAATATCAAAATTTGTTTTGTTTAGCGCTTTTCTAGTACTACTTAAATTGATTAAGAAGTTAGATGCAGCAAGGTTAGTAGTTGCTTCGTGAAACGAGCCGTTGGTTGCTGCGCTACCTACAGCTCGATTAGTTTGGTAGCCGCTAACTAAAGTATAACTTAAAGCTATAATAATTAAAAAAGCATTCAAATTAGTTATTGTATATTGTAGTATATAAAATATAAGAGAATCTATAGATTCTTCAGTATTTACACTTAAAGCTAATAACATAAATCCAATATGAGAAATAGTACTATAAGCTAATAATCGTTTAATTCGAGTTTGAGCTAATCCTACTATTGTTCCTATAATTAGAGATAGTAATGAACTAATTAATAATAAATATTTTAATACGTATTTAGTACTATTACCCCCTAGTAAAGTTAAAACAGGAAATGACAAGGAAAGGAAACTGAAATTTATATCTTCAATTGCGCTAGTTAGCGCTGCTAAATTTACATAATCTAAAGGATTAGCTAGACTAGCTGGTAGCGCTAATCAACTTGCGGAATTCACTACAGAACTTAAACCAACTCCAGTTTGAATTTCTAATAATAAAAATATAATAGATATTTTAGGCATAATAGTTAACCATATTGTTACTATAGTTGGACTATCATCATATACATCTGGAGCCCAATGATGTAAAGGTGCCGCGGCTATTTTAAATAATAATCCTATAATAATTAATATTATTCCTAAATTAAAACCTTGTACTAGTGCTACATTAGTATCATACACTGATATTAAACTATACATAGATTCAAAATTTGTTAGACCTGTAAATGTATAGATTAAACCAGCTCCAAGTAATATAATACATGAGGATAATCCACCTAATAAAAAATATTTTAAACCAGCTGAAGTAGCTGATACTGAGTTTTTATATAATGTAGCTAAAATGTAAACACCAAAAGATTGTAATTCAATACTTAAATACATTGATACTAAATCAGAAGAAGATATTAATAAAGAGGCACCTAATGTACTAAATAATACTAATAAAGAATATTCTGTACTATAATTATTGTTAGCTAAATTAGTTGCTACACTACCTGTTCGTTCCGTACTAACACTTTGTGTCGGTCAAGAGATTAAAATAATAGAACCAATAGTGTATATAAACACTTCTAATATTTGTGAAACTATAGTCACATGGAATAATCCGCTATATATTCCTATTCCTGATCCAATTGACTGAATATAATAAGCGTTAAAAGATAACGCTCCGGCGTATAGAAATATTATAGAAGATATTCTAGTAAATAATGTGGAAGAAATTTGTTTTTTAAATGAGGGTAGGGCAATAGCCACTATTAAAATTAAAATACTAATAAAAATCATTACTCTTCCTGCTTAGCGCTAAGCTGCTAGCGCCAAGTTGCTGTCGCCTCTAGCAGCTAAGGGGTTAGCACTACTAACGCTAGACATTTCTGCGAAGCGCTAGCGCTTGTGGTACAGCGCTACTAGCGGCTGCTCAAAGCTAAGTCAAATTTTGTCCACTAGTTATAGTAATAGTAAAAGCACCTCTCTTATTTTTATTTGTATATCTAGCTATATCTAAATAATTTACTTTCATTTTAGCTAAAGCTCCTCTACTAATTATACTTGTCGTTTTTTTAGGTATAATTCTATTTGTTAATAAACGACCAGATATTTTAATATGAAGTCCGGATAATAAAGAAGGTAATTTAGCGTTTACTAGTGCTTGACCGCTGTCGCCTCTAGTATTTAATTGTTTAAAAGGATTTTTCATTTTTGCTTTTAAGAAGAATCTTTTTGTAATTCTTCTTAATTTTATTTTATTGATAATTTGAGCTAAAAGATTAACAAATATATTACTATCAAAGTACGGGTAATAAATTCTATTTAGTTCTAAAACTACTTCTTTGTTAAATAATTGGCTTAAAACAGTACATAAAATACTTATTTTATTTTTATTTAAACTTAATAGTGTGCTAGTGCTAGGTTTATTTTTTCTAGCTTCTATCGTTAATAATTCTTTTTTAAATAAGTAAAAAAATAAATGTATAACTATTTTATCATTTTTAAATTCAAATATAGGTTTACTAATTATACAATTCATAGAAAAAAAAGAATTAAATAATAAATTACATATTTTTTTAATTAATATATTATTTAAACTGTTAAAATTATAATTAATTTGTTGAGAATAATTAAATAAATTTAATCTTTTGGCTCTAGTATTAGAGCCAGTGGCTGGAACAAAATTAAATTTAGTTATTGATTTTAAATATTTATTAATAAATTTATTACTTAATATTCTTGTGCTACTTGAGATTGTGCTAGTAGCGCTAATGTTTGCTGACTGAATACTAGCGTTAGCTGAAGAAGTGGCCTTGGTAATGTTAGCACAAGCACTACTCAAACCTCCTTCTAGTGTATTTTTATTATTTTTATTATTTTTAATTATTAAAGATTTATTATTTCAAGAAGAAACATATGTATTCAAAAAGTTACTATATATTTGTAATCCTTTTAAATAATATTTTAACATATTAAAATAGTTTATAATATTTTTATTTGATCTAGTGTTAGCGCTAGCGCCTACTGGCAGTTGCAAAGCACTAATATTTGAAACTTTAATTAATTTATTTATTTCAATTTGTTTTTTTACTTCAGATTTAAATATTCTTGATATTTTTAGTGCTGAAGATTTTCTAATATTTTTCATTTTGATTGATATATCTTTTGGTAGCGCGCGCTCAACAGGTAGGTTAATGTTAGCTGTTTAGTAACGTTAACCTTGCCTTTGGCGCTAAGGCTTATTGCTTTTTAATTTATTTCTATCATCCTAATTATTACTTAACATTATTCCTTTCTAATATTACTAAGGAGTAAATTAGCGGCGCTTACTAGCGTTAGGCTCGTTTCACGAGCCGCGTGCACTAGCGCAAGAAAGGAGTACTAACACTAGCGCTTCTTTTGCAATTACGCTGAAAAATGCTAGCTAAGATATAGCTGAAAGCTGCTAACATTAGCTGCTAGCGCTAAGGGGTTTTGTTGCTTGTAGGCTGCTAACCGTTAAGTTATTGGCTCTAGAAGCTAAGATTGAATTGGTAACATTTTAAACGGGTGGAAAGGAATAGGGCTAGCTAAAGTCCATTCTAGTGTATTAGATGTTTGTGTTTCATTTTTCAATTGTGTTCCTGTGAAGAAAGATGGTACACCTCAAGGATTGTTTGAACATAGAGGATTATTAGCAAAAATATCATAAACAATATAACCAAATAAAATAACAGCTATAACTGAAACTAAAGAACCAAAACTAGATACTGCATTTCACCCACTAAAAGCATCAGGGTAATCTGGTATTCTTCTAGGCATTCCTGCTAGACCTAAGAAGTGTTGAGGAAAGAAAGTTAAATTAACTCCTACAAATAAGGTTCAGAAATGTATCTTTCCTAATAATTCATTATATGTTTTACCTATAATTTTAGGAGCTCAATAATAAAATCCAGCAAACAATGCAAATACAGCTCCCATAGATAGTACATAATGGAAATGAGCTACCACATAATATGTATCATGTAATGCTATATCTAAACTAGCATTAGATAAAATAACACCAGTTAATCCTCCAATAGTAAATAAAGCTAAGAAACCTATTGTAAATAATAAAGGAGTCGTATATCTTAAACTTCCTCCATATAGAGTTGCTATTCATGAGAATATTTTTATTCCAGTAGGAACAGCTATCACCATTGTAGCTGCAGTAAAATAAGCTCTTGTATCTACATCAAGTCCTACACTAAACATGTGATGACTTCATACTAAAAACCCTAAGATACCTATTGAAAACATTGCATAAACCATACCAAGATAACCAAATACAGGTTTACCTGAGAATGTAGATACAATGTGACTAACAATTCCAAAACCAGGAATAATTAAAATATAAACTTCTGGATGACCAAAGAATCAGAAAAGATGTTGATAAAGAATAGGATCTCCACCTCCAGCAGGATCATAGAAACTAGTATTAAAGTTTCTATCTGTCAATAACATTGTAATAGCACCAGCTAATACAGGTAAAGCAAGTAATAATAATACTGCTGTAACAAATATTGCTCATACAAATAAAGGTAATTTATGTAAACTCATACCGTTAGTTCTCATATTAAGAACAGTACTAATAAAGTTTATTGCTCCTAATAAAGATGAAATACCTGCAAGGTGTAAACTGAAAATAGCTAAATCAACACTCCCTCCGGAATGTGATTGTATACTAGCTAATGGAGGATAACATAAAAATATTTGTTGGTAATCTCACCTTAACCTATAAATAAATTAAAGCTATCATTACTCGCTTTAATTCTCACTAAAGATCGGACTATGTCTTCATTCTTCTATTTAATTTACTAAATTTTTATGTTTGTATATTATACAAACCGCCATATTAAATATAAACTTGTAAAAATTAAATTAATTTTTCTTTAACTTTTGATTGATATTTACTATTGTATCATAATCAGCATGAATCATTAGTATAATTTCTGAATTAACATCAAATTTATTTGTATAATTAATTATAGTATTATTTAAGTCTCTATGTACATTATTATTAATAATTTCAATATTTTGAATAAAATGGGCTTTAATACCTGAAGATATTTGTATTAAATTATTAATGTCATAAAGAGGGTAAAATACTAATATACCTGATACCTTTAATAATCCCGTATTTTTATAAAATTTAACTATATTTTCATCTATGAACTCAAGCGGGTACTTAGAAAAATGTTCATTTAACTTTATAAAATTAATTATTTTACCAGATTCTAGACTTGGTTTAACTATAAAATATAAATTGAAAACAGTATTTTCGTTATCTAAATTATCATGTAAATCTTCTAATATCTCAGCTAATGATAACGTAAATTTATCTATTTTTCTATACTTAGGATCATGATCATTAATTACAGTACCTGCATTTAAATATATATTACTATATATTTTATATATCCCATTCTCTCTATTTTTTATAGAATTATCATTAGAATTATCTATAAGTAATCTAAAGTCCTTTAGATTATAAAGAATAGATGAAGTATGTATTAGACGTGTACCTTGGCAGCTAAAGCTATTCAATTTGTTTGAATAATTATCTAATATTGTTGTACCTAATTTTTTACTTCTTATTTTACTTCTAATTTCATTAAGTTTAATAAAATCTCCTTTATGCTTTACATAACATCTAGCTCAAACTTTAAATTCAAAAGATTTCACACCTTTCATAGTATTATTATAATATTTTATAATATTTTCAATACTTCTAGAATTAGTAGTTACAACCGTATGATATGTATTTTTAGAAGTAGTTTTAATTCCTAGAATATGACTTATAGAAGATAATACTATTAAATCTAATTTTTCAGTTATTTCAAACCCATGAACTATTCTATCTTTACTCTTATTCACAAGATAGAAACTTCCTTCTGCTTCAGTAAATCCTATTAATCATGGTTTCGACATTACCGTGTTAGCTTCATTAGTATTAGATACTATATTATTTACTACCCCCCAAGCTGGAGAAATATAATCATAAGAAGGAACTCGTTTAACTAAATTTAACATTAATTCATCTCGTTTTAGTTTAGTCAAATTATTATCTTCTAATATTTTATAAGCTTCTTTAAGTTTTAAATAATTAAAATATTTAGTAGTTAATAATGGATAATTATCAAATATAGGAAAGATAACTTCTGCTAATTTGTTTCTATCTCTAATTCAATAATTTACCATCTTAGTATTACCTTCTTTATTAATTTTACCTACCTTTAATTGGCTTTTAATAAAATGTAATAATCTTCCATTATATTCATGTTGAGATAATTTATAAATTAAAGATCATTTTCCATTACTATTAGAAATAGAAAAGGTACCATCTCCATCAGTAAAACCTACTAATCATTGATAAAATAATTCCTTATTTTTAGTTAACTCTTGCGTTGTTATATTAATATTTTTAGCGCTAGCAACTATATTAGAAGAATGCTCTACGTTTAGTCTCTGATGGGTAAAAAGATTTACCCAGGCAAGTTGTTCCCGTGTTAGTAATATTTTTACCATTCCAATAAAATTATAGAATAGGTAATTACTTCCGATTTGAGAAGTTTCTCGCATCAAGTAGAGTTTATTCATTATTACATTACTATAATAAGACGGCTTATCCTTAACCGTCCATCCTGTACCAGCACCATTTTCTACTAATGAACTTACAAGTAGTAATATTAGAGCAGGAGGTAACAATCAAAAAGATACATTATTTAATCTAGGAAATCTTTTAACTTAAGTAGTTTCCTACCTAAACGGACTATGTCTTCATCCTTAAGCGCTAGAAGCTAGTTTTAGGCGCTAGCCGCTGAAAGCGCTAATATTTAGCCGCTAACATACATTTAAGGGGCTTCGCGTGTAGTCTCTGAGGATCCTACTTTTATAATTTAAGTTTATATTTTCTGCCCCAGCAGCTGCTAGATCTAGCAGCGCTAGCTGGCAGCTAGAGAGCGCTGAGAAGGGGGTTAGGAGCTAGTTTATCTTTATTACTTGCGCTAGATCTAGCGCCTTTCAGTGGTTAGGCAGCTAGACACGCGCCAGGAGCTAGAACTCTTTTGCTAGGCTGTTCTTAGCAGATAGCTACTAAGAATTTAGCAATTAGCGTTTGCTGCTGCGCGCTAGTAATTATTTATTTCTATTATTACGTAATTCATTTAATTTCTCTAAATTTTTTTGTATTTGACCTTTTATATCTTCAGTATTTTGATTTAATAAAGAATTATTATTTAAAATATCTCTTTGTCATTGTATAGCTTCATCGTTAGTAATAACATTTTTTTCTAATAACTCATTAACTATGCCTAATTCTTGTGTATAAGCACCGCTTTCTAATTTATTTTTAACCAGATCAGCTGTTAATTTTCTTTGTTTATTAAATATTTCTGAAGATTCATTATCAGGAATTAATATGTTAGCTAAAAAGGGTAAAAATATGGGCTCATGTCCTTTTATTCTTCGAAGTTCATCGATACCAGCCATAGCACCGTAAGTTATACCAAAAGGAGCAGCTCCTTCACAGAATCCTTTAACGCATCACAATAATTTAGCCGACAAGGTAGCAAATCTATCAAAAGGAGAGTTTCGTACGTCCAATTTATCGCTTTTTAATAATTTATACATATGTTTAATTCGATAACAATTAATATATAAAAGATAAAAACTAAAAAGTAGAGAGAAAAAAGTACAAGCACATAATACTATCAAATATAGTAGACCTGATCCTAAATATTCTAATCTATGTGTCAGTATTAAAATGATACTAATACCACCTATTACTCTTAATAATCTTATAAATACATTTTTTTGTAAAGCCAGTATATGGTCAGGTAATGTAGGCGTAAATAATCCTTTTTTAACTCCTTTAAAGAGTCTTTGAAATATGTTTTTCATTATTATTTTCATTAATTTAATTTTAAAAATAAATTTACTTATTATTTATTTTTAGTTATCACACCGAAGATTAAATTATTTACATCCTGAGCTCCCTAGTGAGCTCGTTGAGCGCTGACAAGCGCTCAAGCAAAATCACCAGCAAGCAAACGCTAAACTAAAATGTAAATAATTTAATATAAACGTATTTCGCTGATCTTTGGTTACTTAGAATAAATGGTGCTAGCTGCTAGCGCAATCCGCAGCAGCGCTAGCCAATTATTAGCAGCTGTTAAGAGATAACTGCTAATAATTAGCGTTAGGACAGAAAAGTAGATACTTAAATTATAATTTGGTTTCCTGCATATTCTTCCCATGTATACATAAGTATTACGACTAATTCAGTTGAAAATACAACTTTATAAGTTAAACTTCAATTAGCTGTCTATGTATCTGTTAACTGGAAAATGAATTCCAAAATCGAGAGATTCCATGCATATAGCGAAGTAATAATTAAAAAGTTTACACTTCTTAACGGCATTTCCTGTTTAGAGTTTTAGCGCTAAGGCAACACTAATATAATTTTAAAAAGATAATATATTTAAATGATATCAAGAATATTTAATTCTTTGTCTATTCATACTATTTTTTACAATATTTGTTTTATTTATACCTTCTTCTGTATAATGTTTATTTTCAAATATTAATAGAACTATTTTTTTCCAATCATTATAATCTAAATATTTACTTGAAAATAATGGATACTTATCTAAATAATTTACTATTATTTCTAAAGATAATTTACTTGAAGCGGTTAAAGTATAATATTCATTACCAGTTGATTTTTGTTTTCTAGTTAGTAATGAACAATTAAGAAAATTTGATATATCTGTTAAAACTTTTAAATAATTATCATTAGTTATAGGATCTAACATTCTTTGTTCAATTCTTAATCTACAAGATATTTTTCTTTTTTTTGCGTTGTTTTCTAATTTAGTATGTTGAACTGAAAAACTACCATCTGAATCTATAAATCCACTTAATCACCCATCTTCAGATAATGAACTCTCTTTCAATGGTAATTTAGTAAGATTTGTATTATGATTTTTATTTAATCAATCTATTAATTTATGAAGTTGATGTATCTTAGGAGTTCTTAATTCACCGTTTATTAAATGAACTAACTTTTTTAAACCTATTACAGGTGAAACAGTTAATACACAAGCATTATCTTGTTTTTTATATCTTATAAATCCTGATCCTATTAACTCTAATAATTTTTTAGCTAAGGGTTCGTTTTTAAGACTATAAGTTATACAAAATCTTGGATTATGTTTTTTTTTCCCATTTTCATTTTGAATTCAAATGTGCCCATCCCCTTCAAATAGACCTGCTAAATATTCTTTAAATTTATTATCTTTGTTATTATTACTAATATTTTTTATAGCGCTAAACTCAAGGACCTCCTGTTTGTTTGCCATATCAGGAGCTCCTATTTGAACTGGTAATAAATAATTACCAAATCCTCCTACAAGCCCAGGCATCACCATGAAGAATATCATTATTAGAGCGTGAGCTGAAATTATAACATTAAATAACTGGTGATCCCCTTGTAAATACTGTATACCTGGAGAAGCTAATTCTAATCTAATTAATACTGAAAAAGCAGTACCAATCATACCAGCAAAAATAGAAAACATTAAATAAAGTGTACCTATTTCTTTAGCATTAGTAGAATAAAGCCATTGCACTTGCGTTAGCATAAACTTATACATAAATTTAGCTATTCTTTCTAACTTAGCACGAGTAGCCCCAAACTAGATAGAAAATTATATCTTTTAATTCCTATATTAAGCGCCAGTTGCTAACATTTATTTAGCGCTGGCGGCTGAGCGCTTGCACTTGCAAACATATATTTCTTTTAGCGCTAACTTGAGCGCTAGATCTAGCGCTACCTCGAACTAGACTTTCTAGATTAGCACTGCTAGTAAAGTGATTCAAGCAAGCAAATCGGAACAGAGGTGATTCGAACACCTAAGGATTTTACCCTGAACAATTAGCAATCGTCTTATCATACCAATGAACACTGTTCCTTAGTTATCGCCGCTACTAAGCTGCTAACTGCTACCAGCGCTACGAACGAACTGCGGGGGCAATCACATCACAGAAAACTAGCTTAGCGCTAGCGCTCGCAGCAATAGTCCTTATCAGAATTGAACTGATACTTAATACTTGAAGGGTACTCGTACGGCCATTATACTAAAAGACCTTACCTTACACGCGGGGGTTAGCTGCAGATGATTGCTTGCGTGTTAGGTGCTAAGCAGCTAAAAACGACATTAGGAAATTGAACCCAAACATACAGTTCATGAGACTATCGTGCTAACCTTTACACCATGTCGTTTGACGCTAGCCACTTAGGTACATACTTGCTAGTGCCGCTAGATCAAGCGCCGCTAAGCTAAGCTTGATCTAGCTAAAAATTAAAGCGTTAGCTAACACTTTTAGCTTTTCTAGTGATGAAACGCTATCTTTGAAACATGATTACGAACAAAGAGACTTGAACTCTTAAGGACTAAAGTCCACTTCTGCTTAAGAGAAGATTGTTTACCAAATTTCAACATGTTCGCTCAGCACCACGCCTTGGCGCAGCGCAGCAAAAGCGCCAGCGCCTACTAACTACTCGAGGCTAGCAATTAGGCATCAAGAGGAATTGAACCTCTGAAAAAAGTATTAACAGTACCTCGCATTAACCATTCTGCCATGATACCTTGTTGGTGCTAACGCCGTTTATGGTAGGCGCGACTCGAACACGCTATATGTCTCCCACCCAAAGGGAGCGACGGGCCAAGTTTGTCATCTACCATGAATAACTCTAATATTTAGCGAAAAAGCGCCAGCGCCACGCAGGTGATTGTGATCAGCAGCGAACGCTGTTAGGCGCTAATGCTAACTTACTTAAAAGTTTTTTATTTTCTTTCTTTTAGAGTGGGGCTAACCACCAAAGCGCTAGATCTAACGCTGGCGCCAGCAGAAAGGGGTTAGCAATTGGTAGCAACTGAGCGAGTTAGTAAGCGCCGCTAAATTATTAAGGAGTAATTTCAAAAGCAACTAAAATACTTGGAACTAATATTATAAAAGCTACTGCTACAGGTAAAAGATTTAATCAGCACAGTTCTATTAATTGATCATATCTCAATCTAGGTAAAGTGGCTCTAAATCAAACAAACATAAAACAGAATAAACAAGTTTTAATGCCTAATATTATAGACTGAAGATTAATATAAGTATTATTTATAAACAATTCAGGTAAATTATACCCACCTAAAAACAAAATAGCTGTAATACTACTAAATAGTACTATAGAGCTATATTCAGCTAAAAAAAAGAAAACAAAAGGAACACTAGAATGTTCAGTGAAAAAACCAGCAACTAATTCAGACTCAGCTTCTTGTAAATCAAAAGGTGTTCTAGATGTTTCAGCTAAAATAGAGATAAAATAAAATATAAAAACAGGTAGTAAAGGTATAATAAACCAAATGGATTGTTGTTGTTCAATTATATTTGTTATATTAAACGAACCTGTTAATAATATTATTATTAATATAGCAGAACTTAGAATTAATTCATAAGAAATCATTGCAGCAGTGGATCGTAATGATCCTAAAAAGGCATATTTAGAATTTGCAGATCAACCCGCAAATAGAACACCATACACCCCTAAAGAAGATAAAGCTAAAGTATATAAAATACCAAGTGAAAAATCAGATAAGGCTAATCCTTGACCAAAAGGTATTATCCCTCAACCTAATAGACTAAATATTAAAGTAGAGATAGGAGCCAAATAGAATAAAACTTTATTAGATTGAGAAGGTATAATAGTTTCTTTAAGAATTAACTTTAAAGCATCACTAAAAGGTTGAAGAACTCCAAAGTAACCCACAGTATTTGGACCTACTCGTCTTTGATGAGCTGCTAATTGTTTTCTTTCAATTATTGTCATAAAAGCTACTGAAAGTAATACTGGAAGTATTACACATAAAACATCAATTAAATTAATAATTAAATTAAAAATAATTAAGGTGAAAGAATTAGTTGTCATTTGCTTTTGCTGTTGCTAACGCTTGCGCTAGTGCTAGCGGCTGCTAGAAGCTAGCTGCCTGCGTTATTGGTTTCACTAACACCACGTCCTAGGTAAAATATCTAGGTATTATTCTTAAGAAAGAATTATAAATTTTAATCGCTCGCTAGTCTAGTAAGTTACACTAATTAGAAGTATTTTCCTGCTTGTTAGTGTAACTTACTGCTTACTACAATTGGAGCGAGTTGTAACATTAATGTCAAGCAAGTGTTAGTTAGCTGTTCGCTAGGCGCTAAATCTAGCAAAGCAACTACCTAGCGCCTGAAGGCTGTTAGGATCAAGCGTGGCGCTAGCGCTTAGCGACCAGTTAACGTAGCGCTTGCCAAAATACTGTAACAATAAAAAAGCTCTAAAAAGCGTTAGCACTCTAGTTAGTGTGCGGTAAGTTACACCAGCAAAGCAGCCAAGCTACTCATTCTCTTTTGGAGTCGAACCAAAATTAACATTTTAGAAGAATGTTGTTCTACCATTAAACTAAGAAAATAAAATGAGCGAAACAACGTTAGAGTTAAGAAGGAATTGAACCTTAATTTCAATAAACTTTGCAGGTTTACTACAGAACCATCTGTAAACTTAACTCTGGTTAGGCGCTAGCGCTAACGCTAGTGTAACTTACTAATATTAGTGCGGGCCTAGCTAGAAAAAATCTTTAAAACCCTTCGGTTTCTTTTACCCGGCGCTAGTGTAACTTAGCAGCTAACGGCTAGCTGCTTGCGCTACTGGTAGTTAGTTAGCACCAACATCTTAGTTACTTGCGCTAGTGTTAGGCGCTGGTGCGCGCTAGCGCTTGCCACTGGGTAAATCCCTTAGCGGCGCTAATCTAGTTGCTAAATTAGCGCCGCTAAGGAGGGGTTATCGTTTAGCGCCTAACTCCTAGCGCTGCGATCGAGTCAAGCTGCAATTAGAAGAATCTAAGTAGTGTTAGATTCTGGCAGCCGCTAGCAATTACGCTAACATAGAATCTACTCATGCTAAATAATCTTGAATAGATACTGATTCTACAGCTATAGGCATAAATCCATGCCAAACTCCACAAATTTCAGAGCATTGACCGTAAAATGTACCTGTTCGTTCAGCTAAAACAGAAACTTGATTTAATCTACCTGGAACACCATCTAATTTTATTCCTAAAGATGGCACTGCAAAAGAATGAAGAACGTCTGATCCTGTAACAATTAATCTTATGTGGCAATCTACAGGGATCATCATTTTATTATCTACTTCTAATAATCTAAATTGACCTAATTCTAAATCTGATTCTGGTATCATATAAGAATCAAAATCTATTGATTCTCCATTTTCAGTAACAAAATCCGAATATTCATAAGACCAGTACCATTGGTGACCTACAATTTTAATTGTAAGAGTAGGTGAAATAACTTCATCTAGTAAATAAAGTAATCTAAAACTTGGAAATGCAATAGCAATTAAAATGAAAGCTGGAGATATAGTCCATATTAATTCAATTAATGTTCCATGGTTAAGATATTTATAAACAATCTGAGTATTTTTAGAGTTAAAATAATAAATACTTGAGGCTAAAACCCAAAATACTCCAACACTAATAACGATTAAATAAAACCCTATTGTATTATGTAATGTTACAAGTCCTGTAAATCCTGGTGCAGCACTGTCTTGAAATCCAAGTTGCCAAGGTTGAGGAGCATCATTAAATATAGTATTAAATATTGACATTGATTTGCGCTAACATTTGCTTTATTAAATTTTATCTTAATTTAGTTTTTAAGATTCATCTTAGTAATGTTCTTTTCAGTCGATAGTATTTGGCTAGATCTAGCATCTACTAGCTACTAAACAGCGCTGAAAATCTAAAGAGTAAAGGAATCGAACCTTTAGAAAATAAACTTAATATTATTAAGTTTATTGCTCCTACCAACGAGCTAAATTTAACTCTTTTTACTATCTTAGTGGTGCTAACTTACTAGTAGCTTAGCTGCGGCCAGCGTGAGCGTACGATAACTGTTAGGCGATACAGGTGAACCTGAAACTAAAAGAATAGGCACTAGCGGCGCTAATTTAGCAACTCGCAGCTACAGGTTGATACCTGTAGCTGCGTAGCAGAAAGAGCGTAGTATAATTGGTTAGTATCATGATCTCCAAAATCATTGATAGGTGTTCGAATCACCTCGCTCTTGAGCAGTCAGCGCGCGCTGCAGCAGCTACGTGGTAGTGCAAGCAAGCAAGCAAGCAATTAAGAGCTCTTAGCTTAATAGGTAGAGTACCTAATTGTCAATTAGGTTGGTCCCAGTTCGAATCTGGAAGAGCTCGTCAGCGAAGTGTTTACGACTAGAGACCTGTTAGCGGGTAAGTTACACTAGCACTCACGCGCTGGACAATGTCCTTGCTGCTAGTGCTAAGGGCCTGACCAAAGCGCTAGCAAAAGCAAAAGCAAAAGCAACGAGTATAGTTAAATCGGTATAACTTCTACCTTCCAAGTAGAAATTATCAGTTCGAACCTGATTATTCGTAGTAACGCAATCTGCTCAACTAGTACCCGCATGCCCCGGCGCAGTAGGCGCTAGCGCTAACCACCAACATCTTATTGGACTTGAACCAATAATTTTATTGCTTCGAAGGCAAACGCTTTACCAATTTAGCTAAAGATGTACTTGCGATAGATCTACCTCAGCCGCCAAGCTGCTAGCGCAAAATTACGAGTAAAGAGACTTGAACTCTTACAATTTAAATTATGAATTCCTAAAATTCACCCGGCTACCAATTTCGGCATACTCGTTGCTCCATAGATTGAACTAGATCAAGAAATGGGCAATTGCAAATTCACCTAGAGCGGTGCACACCTGGTAGCTTTAAGTACTAAACGTTTATTAGTGCTAACTAGCAGCTAAGGAGTAGAGTAATCGAAACCCTGTCCGTAAAGTGTAAATTTACTGCTAAACCACTCAGCTAACCCCTTGCAATGAGCTAAATTATTAATTATTGTACAACTCAACAGCGCTTGTACTAGCGGCTAACGCTTAACGGCGGCTAACGCTGCACAGTTAGCGCTAGCTTGCTCAAAAAGAAGACAAAGCGAATAAGTAAGAGAACAGAGCAAAAGCAAGCAAGCAAGCAAGCAAGCAAGCAAGCAAGCAAGCAAGCAAGGGGGGTTTTAAATTAATTATTATCCAGCAGCACTTTCCAGTACAGCTACCATGCTATGACTTATGAGATGTTAATCAAATGAGTTAACTTAAACTAATTAGTTTCGCGCTAGCAGCCGCAACACTATTTCTATTGCGCTAGAGCGCGCTAACGCGTTACAGCAGCTAAAGTAATTACCTTAAGTTTCTCTCAAATTAATCTTCTTCCCAGCGACAGACAGTTAGTTCATCCTGAATGCTTACTTCACCGTTGCGTTAGTGATCAACGATTACTCGAAATTCCTTCTTCATGTTGCCGAATTTCAGACAACAATCCGTTAAACTATTAATAAATTTAGCTTTCTTTAATGATTAGCTCATCTTACAGTAGTTAGTAATGCTAACTTACTAAGAGATTTGCTTCACTTTGTAAAAGCTATTGTGGCACGTCTATAGCCCAGTTCATAAGGGCCATAACGACTTGTCTTAGCCCCAACTTGAAACTCTATAAGAATCAAAATTTGTTAAGTATAAATTAACAAACGGGATTTCGTCCGTTAGCGGAGTTAACCTAACCATTCACAACACGAACTGAAGACAGCCATGCAACACCTGTATTTAAGTCATTTTGCAACTGAAAATATACTCCTTTAATGCTTCTCAACCGTAGTTAAGAAACATTAAAGTTAAATATGCAAGAACTGGTAAGATTTTACGCGGACTATCGTATTAAATAACATGCTTCACTCCGTTTGCTTCAAGACCGACTAATTTTTTTGGTTTTAACTTTGCAGTCGTACTCGCAAGGCGGAATGGTTATCGTGTTAACATTGCCATCAAAATTTTATAATTTTAATAACTACCATTCATAGTTGACAGTGAGGGGTATCTGGGTATCTAATCCTATTTCCTATCCTCACCTTCGTTTCTCAGCGTCAATCGTTAGTTGAAAAAAGCTTTCGCAATTAGTATTCCACTTAGTATCTATAGATATCAGCCCTACACTAAGTATTATTTAATATATCATCTTTTCGATTCTAGCTTGCTTACGAACTTATCACTAGCTGCCGAAGCAACTAAGGAAAGCAATAGCGCGCACCAAGCAGCCTACAAACCCTTTACGCCTGATTAAGATGATTAACGTTTGCGTCTCTGGCCTTACCGAGTCTTCTGGCACCAGTTTTGGACAACACTAATAGTAAGGTAATATCATTATTTTCCCTTACGTTATCATACTTGACACAAATATGATTTCAGTTAGCTAGTTCACTCTTGCGAGCATTGACTAATATTCTTGACTGCTGGTAGCATATAGCTACTTGGGGCTTCTCATTCCCAATGTGGCCATTGGCTCTATCAAACTTGGCTTTTGATCATTGGCTAGGTAGGCTATTATCCTACCAACTACCTAAACAAAATAAATAGAATCATATAGTGGAAAATTTCCTTTTATTAATACTGCTTCCTATTTATGGAATCTATAAGGTATCTTATTTATTATACTCACCTTTACACCTTTTTCTACTTTAGGTTAGAAACAGTAACTTTAACATTACTGTACACTAGCATAAGTAAAAAAATGATTTGCATGTCTCAAACTACTGAAAAACGTTCAATCGGAACCAAAATTAAATTCTTTCTATTATTTAGACAATTAGCACTAATTAATTTTAATTAATTTTAGTTACTTTATCATATTATAACGCTGTTGCGCTAGCGCTAGATTCCTGTTAGGCGCTGGTGCTAATTTACTCTAGCACTCACAAGCTCCAACCAAAAGCGCTTAACACTTGGTTGTTGCTAGGCGCTAGCTGCCAACTAGCTAACTAGCGCCTGAAACAGTTAGCGGCAAGCTGCTAGCAATATTTATTATCTCTTTTAGGTCCTAGCCCCTTAGCGCTAGCGTAATTTACTAGCCTGTTGTAGGCGCAAGCTAACTAGATCTAGCGTTGTTAACTGTAAGGTAAATACTAAGCAGGATACAAGGCATTAGCGCTACCGGGCACTGTGAGATTCGAACTCACGACTTTATTAAAGTAATCGTTTTCAAGACGAACGCCATAAACCAGACTCGACCAAATGCCCTAAAAATTAAGCGCTGAACAGCTGCTACTTGCTAGCCCTAGCCGCTTGCGGTGCTACTAGCTGGTTTTCCAGTGCTAGGCACTACCAACCGGATAAAAGAGAATAATACTTTAGCAGCTTGAGTAGGCTAGCACTGCCAGCCGCCACAAGAGCGCTTAGCACGAGTATTTAACGTGACTAGTAGCAGCTAGCGGCTAACCAGATACGCAGGCACTAGTACTCCAGCAGCAAAAAATAATTAATAAATTTAAAATTAAACAATGTCAATAACTTTATCAAAATTAATGATCAATTCTCCATTAGATCAATTTGAAATAATAAGTTTATTAGGTTTTAATGCTCCCTTATTTGGGTATTTACATATAGCTATAACAAATTTAGCATTATATTCAATTATTGTTTTAATAATAGTAGTAGGTATAAATTACATGGGAAATAATGATAGTAAATTATTACCTTCCAAATGGTCTATATTTTTAGAAAGTATATTTGCAAGTATTAATTCAATAGTTAGAGAACAAATAGGTAAAGAAATTTATTTACCTTTTATTTATTCTTTATTTATATTCATTTTATTTGCTAATCTTATAGGAATAATACCTTATTCTTTTACTATAACTAGTTCAGCTATAGTTTCTATTGGAATATCATTTACAATCTTTATCAGTGTAACAATATTAGGATTAGTTCTTCATAATATAAAATTTTTCTCTTATTTTATACCTAATGGTACACCTTTAGGGTTAGTTCCTTTATTAGTTATAATTGAATTAATTTCTTATATTTCTAGAGCAGGTAGTTTAGGAATAAGACTTTTTGCTAATATGTGTGCTGGACATATATTATTAAAAATATTATCTTCATTCTTATTTGCTACTTTTTCTGGAGGTCCTTTATTCTTTATTATAGCATTAATACCTTTCCCAATATTTATTGGAATAATTGGTTTAGAATTAGCTATATGTTTAATACAAGCTTATGTATTTACTTTATTAACTTGCTCTTATATTAAAGATGCTTTAGAATTACATTAAGCTGGCTGCAGTAAGTTAGCATTACTAACTCGAGTAAGTTAGCGCTACGCACTTAGCAGCCTGCAATAACTTGCTAACGCTGCTTAAACCCCTTAGGCGCTAAATTTTTGTTTATCTAGCGCTATCCAGCGCTCGCTAGGCTGCTGGCTTGTGTCAAACGCTGGCGCTAAAAGAGTCAGAATGGAGTTTGTGGAGCTAGCACTAACTGAGGTTTGGAGTGGGAATATTTGAGTTGTAGTTTAAATAAGGAAAAACACCATTTTTTGGTAATGGCTTTAATATCAGTTCGAATCTGGTCAACTCAGTAGTTAGCGCCAGCGCTGGCTAGTTCTAGTACCAAGGAGCAGATCAGGAAGGAAGCAGAACTCGAGTGGTTGAGTGTCTCCCTTTTAAGGAGAAAGTTTTGGTTCAAGTCCAAGTGCTTTCATGTGCTAGAACTAGCCAGCGCGAGTAAACAGCTAAAGTCTAGCGCGCTACAAAACACTAACGCTCAGCCGCATTCAGGGCAGGTGATCCGATTGGTAATGGTGATTCTCTGTAAAAGAATTGGTTAATTAACCGTAAAAGGTTCGATTCCTTTACTGCTCAGTGGTGCTCAGCAAACGTAATTTAGCGTTTTATCTTCGTAGATGAGAGACACCAGTACCCAACAAAGCTCTTGGTACTAGTGTTAATTTTACCGACCGCTAGTTCTAGCACATGCATGTGCAATAGGTACTCTAAGACTGTAGCATAACTGGTTAATGCAATTCGCTCATAATGGATAAAATAAAGGTTCAATTCCTTTCAGTCTTATTTGCGCTAGTCACTGGAAAGCGCTTGCGGCTAGCAGGTGACGGTGCGAGCGCGCGGCTAGTTCTAGCGCTTAAGTTACTAGCCTCTTTCAACACTCCTAACACAAATCAGAGGTTTTCTGACGCAACTTATTCTTTGCCTCCTTCTAGATTGATAGGATTAGTTAATACTACTATTAGAGAAATTATTAATCACTTCTTCAGTCACTTTATTAAACGTGGATCTAAATACTTCTTGCTAATACGATTTAGATCCACTAATGGTTCAATTAAAACAATACACAAAGGAATAGTTATTTCTAGTTTACTGTTAGAAGCCTATTTAAAATACATTAATAATGTTTTATCTCTTAAATCTAACTACTATCACTCTGAACCTAGCGCTAGTTGAAATAGTTTTCAATTTTTTTCTAATTGAAAAAGATAAAGAAAAATATTACATTGATAATTGATCAACATTACCTTTAGTAGTGGTATCTAAAACTAAATTAGAAAAATTTGATGTTAGTCTTGGTGGTGGATCTTATTCTTTACCTCCTAATCAAGATTACACTAAATGAGGATTAGTATTAACTTCTAGTGATATCTTAAACTTAACGATAATCATGGCTCCTGATAGTACTATCTACAGAGTGGCTACTTCTACCCCAACTGCTAGAAATACACAAATTGAAATTATTAAAGGACAACAAACAATCTTAACATTTACTGATTCACAATACTCTGATGATATCTTCGAAAGAAAATTTGATAAATTTACGTACTACATCAAAAATGGTAAAATTATATTGAAAGTTAAAGAACTTAAAACTGAATTCTTACAAACTAAAAAGCCTACTAATATATTACCTATTGATCCTAGAATTATAACATTTGATCTAGAAACTATTACTAGCGCCTCTGATGGATTAATGACTTTTTATCTTTATTCAATGTTTGATGGGAAAGATAAATTCCATAGATTCACGAACTCTCCTGAAGACTTATTTAAAGAATTATTAAGAAGTAAATATTTTGGATACAGTGCGTAGCGCTGCACATAATTTAAGTAGATTCGATTTAGTGTTCTTATTTAAATATTTAGCTAAACTGGCCCATGAAGGTATATACTCAAGCGCTAGAAATTATTAAAAAAGATGATCAAGTTAAATCTATTCGAATCTACAACAGAGATAAAAAAGTATTAATCACTCTTAAAGATTCTTATTTGTTACTTCCTGCTTCGTTGGCTGATCTAGCTAACCTATTCTTAGAAAATCAAAGTAAAACTAAAGAACCAGTCTATATTGGAGATCCTTCTTCTCCTTATTATACATCTAACTTAGAACATTATAATAAAGAAGTTGAATTAATTAAAGACTTGAACGAATGGAAAGATAAAATTAAAGATTATTGTATTAATGATTCAATTATTCTTTACGATATCTTAATTAAATTTAGAAATCTAGTTTATGGTAAATGAGAAATTGATATTAATAAACATCCAACTGCTCCTTCCTTAGGATTTGCTATCTTGCGCTAGACAACAATTTTTAGAAAAAGGTGTTATTCCAATTATTAAAGGTAAAGTATACGAATTTATTAAAGAAAGTTACACAGGTGGATCTACTGAAATGTATAAACCTGCTCCTCCAAAAGGAACTAAAATACATTGTTATGATGTTAATGGATTGTATCCTAGCCGAATGAAAACTTGAGAGATGCCTGTTGGTGTAATTAGACAATTTGAAGGTGATATTACTATACTAGATAAAGATAAAGATAAATATTATTGAATTGGTGACGCTCAAGTATCAACTAAAAAAGATTTATATCAACCTTATTTACAAATTCCTTTTAAAATTGGTAATGGTTTTAGAACTGTAGCTCCTAATGGATTATTTAGAATGAAAATTAATTCTCCTGAATATCATAATGCTCTTAAAGATTATAATATCCAAGTTAGAAGTGGTTTCTTGTTTGATAAAAAAAATATATTTTTCGATTATATTAGTAGTATGTATGAACTAAGATCACGTTACCCTAAAAATCATCCAATGAATCTGATAGCTAAATTATTACAAAATAGTTTGTATGGTAGATTTGCACTTAATCCTATATTAGAAAGACACATATTCTGTAGTTTTGATGATTTTAAATTATTATCAGAAAAATACGATATCGTCGATAAAATGGACTTAGGTGAATTGGGTAAGTTTGTATCCTTCAATGATCCCTCGCTAGGTCAAGATTCAAATGGTGTTCAAACTAAAAGTTCTATTTCTATTGCTTCAGCTATTACTGCTTACGCTCGAGTTAAAATGAGTAAATACAAAAATAATCCTCTATTCAATTTGTATTATACTGATACTGATAGTATATTTATTGATAGACCATTACCTGATCATATGATTGGTGAAAGACTTGGACAAATGAAATTAGAGTATATCTTCGAAGATTGTGTATTCTTAGGACCTAAAATTTACGCAGGAATAACAACTGATGGTAAATATATTTGTAAAATTAAAGGTTTTAAAGGTGCAAAATCTATATCATTGGGGGATATGAAGTCTCTATTAGTTAAAGATAGTAGCTTGAAATTGAAACATAATAAATGATTTAGAAACTTAGCTGAAGGTAATATTCTTATTGAAGAACAAGTGTATGAATTATCTAGAACTGAAAACAAACGAGAATTTATTTACAACGTTAGTGGCAGCAGCTGCCACTAGATACTAGGGCATTTACTAATTCATCAAAAAGAATGAAATAAATTAAACCCCTTCATTCTTTTAATGATTTATAATTACATTTTACTTAAAATAAATGTACTTGCTTAATTCTAACCCTAATGATAAGCGCTAGCAGCTAATTGAGCTATTTTACTAAATTTTTCATCTTTAAATCTGGGTTTTAGATAAAATGTCTTAAAATAATAATTTATTATGGGATCATGTATTTACGATTCTATAACTTTTCTAGCGCTGCTTAGAAGTATTAGTAAGGCTAAAAATAAAAAAATGTATATCTATTCTACTATAACTCTACTAACACGCCTTTAATTTTCTTAATCTCTTGTTTTAAGTTACGCTCGCGGTGCTACTAGAAGAATAATACTCTCTTTTTTAACTTTTCACACAGACTAGCAGCTAGCGCTAGCTGCTAGCCTAGAGAAGAGGGGTTATCGCTTAGCGCTTTTGATCTTTAACGCTCTTGAGTAACTACTGTCAGTTGGTTTAATGTTTTTTTAGAGTAAAGTCTTCTCCAACCCTCCAATTTTTTTCAGGAGTTAAAAGGAATGATTTTCTTACCTTAGCAAAACTTAGACCGTCTAGTACCAATAATAAAAAAGCTAATTTAAATTGTATTACTGATAACATATGTCTTTTAACTGTAGAACCTCCTGTAATTACAATATTATGTTTTCTGAACTCATTTAATATTTCAAATCAGCTTTGACCCTCGAAATGAAAATAAATTAATGTATCACTTTCTAAATTACTTAGAAATCCTTTCATAAACTTTTCAGAGAAGAAAATATCTTTTGACATATAATACAGTAAAAGAACTGGAGCATCTGATGGGCCACAATATATTTTATCGCTTTCCGAATTTACATTATTAAGTATTGTAAAAACTTGCACTTGTTGTTCCTTATACTGAACTAATCTATGAGCAATTTTAGCGAAATCTGCTTTTTCTAAATTAATATACGGTCTAATTTGTATGGAAGAGCTGATATAATTTAACCCATTCATAAGTTTAGGTTTTGAAAACGATGCAAAAAGGGATAATTTGTAATCGTCGTCGTTATCGTTGGCGAAGAATCTTGTTTTTTTGTTATTCATTTGTGGTGTTTAGTTATTATCTTATGATTGAATAAGAGGATTATTAAGCTAATGCAATTAATCAACTCCTCATTTACTGATTAATTGCTGCCAGCGCGCAAGAAAGGCTAATGCTTCTACTTTTAGAAACATTTTAGTGAGCAACTAGTTGAAGGGAATTTAAGCGCTACACTATCCTTGTTAGGCGCTAGCTGTCTATCTAGCACTAGCACTAGTGCTAGATCTAGCACTAGTTAGAGAAGATTAGCGCTGATGCGCTAGCTAGCGCTAATTAATAAATTGATAACCTTGTTTAACTACTTCTTTAAGTTCTTCACTAAAATACACTCCTAGTCAAGTACCTTTCGGAAATATAGTTTTACCTTGATGTTTGTAAGGTAGTAAACACATATCTATATTTTTAGGAGTGGTTACTTCAGCTAGACAGAAGCCAAAGAAATCTTCTAATTTAATAATGTTACTCATATCTTTGTGATGTTTAATTATTTTATAAGGCATAGGGTTTTTCATTGCATGAGGATACAAAGAGTTTACATCGTAGGCGCTAATGAGCGTTTTCACCATATGCTCAATAGCGCTAATCAGTAGCTCCTCCAAAGTATCCTTTTCTAATAAAGATATCTTCACTATCTTTAAGAATTGGGATATCAAACTCTAGGAATTGTGACCTAAAGATTTTAAGTGCTAAAGTTGAAGCTGATAAGATCGTGGTAAGCGCTATCTGTCGAATAATTATTCAAGTAAAGAGTTTGAGCTTCAGCTAAAGCATCATACAAAGCTACAGAGTCTTGAATGGAATATTCTTTAAATTCTTTTAATAATTGAGGGTCTCTTAATACTTCAATCGTGTTAGCGCTATTTAGGGTTATACTTTGATATTTTACCTTTAACTCTAAATACTTTAGCGCCATAAATCTTCAAGTGATACATTAAATATTCTGTATGAGTCTTTTCACACTATTTTTATATCTTTACCTTCAGTTAATGTTATTCTTATAAATTTATTTTTAGCGCTCATCAATTAAGGTTGATATATTATTTAGATTTTCTAATCCATAATGGCTTGTTAGAGCTTTGTAAAGAAATAAGCCGTCGAAGGAGCCTAAATTATGAATAAATATAGTTTTAAACCGAGTGTGATTATTAATTAGAAAATATTTAAACCGTGCTCATAAGTTTTGCACAGTCATTAGCGCTTAGGATTTATTTCTAGTAAGGCTTTGTCAAGCTGCTAGCGCAAGATAGCTCAGTATTTATTTTTATTTCATTTTGATAAATCAAAAAAATAGCAATAGGTGTTTCTTCATTACTTAAATTAATAGTATCTAGAAAAACTCTGCTAGTACTGTAATAGGAAGGGGGGGGGTTAGAAGCAGGCAGGTGCTAGATAGCGCTAGACCTAGCACAAAAGAGAATCTTGTTGTTAGTGTAACTTACTAACGTTAAATTAGTGCTAAGCGCCTAAGCTATTAAAAAGGAATTCTTGCGTTATAATAAGTATTCAATAATTGTTGAAGCTAAATTACTGATTGTACCTACATTAGCATCTGTTGTTAACTTAGGAATTGTATTTATTTCTTCAAATGATGTAACATTAATTATTGGAGTATTATCTGTATTTACACTTGCTTCATTAGTTGTAACAGGACTTATACCTACCCCAATATCTTGAACTTCTGTAATTTTATGTGAAGTATTAAGAATAGATTGTGATTCATTTGGAGATGGTACTATAATTTTAGGTATATTTTTATATTTAAGTAAATCTTCTTGAGTTTTAAATATAAGTTTAAAATAATCTGAAAGTCTTGCAAAATAACCTGTTGAAGGTTGCGGTATTAAAGTAGAATCAAAAGGATCTTCAGATGTTTCAGGGTTATTAGAATAAACATCTTTAGGATCTTTATTTCTAATTGTATCATCTGAAGCAATTGATGAAGGACTATTAACTTGTTGATTATTATTTAAATCTTCTTTATTGTCTTTATTATTAGGTTTAGATTGATTTAAGTAAGAATAAATAAAATAAGAAGATATAACTATACTAGTAATACCTACTCCTCAATAAAATCCTGTTACATAATTATAATCTATATAATTTAAGATGGATAAGTTTTGTAAATTTAAAGTGTCGAATAAGTTTTGTTTTTGTAAATTTAAAGTGTCGAATAAGTTTTTCATACTATTTGTTTTTAGCTTTCAAAGCGTTATTGAAATAAGGAAATAGATATATATAAAATACTAATCCTTAAACATTAAGTATTTTAAGGGGTTTTGAGTTAATAACTTTAACTGCTTATATTTTATTAAAAAACATGTAATATGCATAATAATAACCTTTTTACGTAAACATTAGTGCTATTAAAAATAGCTAATAACTAATGTTAAAGTCTCTAAATTATGACTTAATGTAATGTTTGAGTCTATCTTTTTCTACTTAGCTAAATCCCTCTCATAAAATCTCTAATTAAATAACTGAAAAATTAATGTTATCAAGATATACTGCTTAATAATTAAAATACTTAACTGTCATTAAAGTTAAAAAAGAGAATCCCCTCGTAGTGGCCTGAAAAAATAGTTCAAAAAGCAAAAAATAGCTATTTTTTATTTTATTGATAATTTGAGCGCTAGCGCTAATAATATATGATTTAGCGTTAGCTGCTGAGTGTTTAGCTGCTAGGTTAGCTGCTAGCCGCCTAACTCTAGCGCTAATTAAATAATGTAATTTTAAATTGAATCGTTGAACCCTTCCGTCAAGTAGTGCAAACTTTTGATAATTATCATAATCACCTGGATTCGAACCAAGACAATCTCTTTTGAAGAGAGGTATTCTACCATCAAATTCTGATTATGGCTATTAGTCATTAGCGCCTAGGAGTTAACCAAGCGCTAACAATTTAGCACTAAGCACCAAGCGCTACAAGCCGAAAAAAGGAATTGAACCTTTGTTTTACCGTCATGAATGGTAAGTTTTAACCGATTAAACTATTTCAGCTAAGGCGTATGACGCACGCTGCGACAGCTAGCAGATACGTTAACGTCCTGCAGCTAGCACAAACTAGGCGCCTTCAAGTTTAGCGGCTTGCGTTAGTTTTAGGCGCTGGTGCGCGCTTGGTGCTTAGGGGTTAACAACTGTTAGCAGCGCTCAACCAGTCGTTTATGCGCTAGATCTAGCACAGCAGAGCGAAGAGTTAACCTTAACAATAATGTTAACTTGCTCCAGTACTTATAAGAGTGTGTGCACCTATTTTCTAATTAGAATACCTATAGGACGAATTTTGTGCAGGATAAATATCTTAAACCTGACTGAATTTAACCTAAAATTTTAAAGTCATATTTAGGATAATGTTTAACAAAGTAAAAGCGCTTTTAGGCGCTAGTAACATTAAAATCAATAGTTAATGATTTTAGTGTCATAACATACTTAAGTGTTAGTTCGTTCCGTACTAGTGCTTGGGCGCCTTACGCTAAATTTCTTTTTTAATTCCACAAATTATTTTGTTGTTTAAAATTATAATTTGACCTAGAACCTTGCCATAATTTAGCACTTACAAATAATAAATATTTATTAGCTGCGAAATTCAGTTTTAGAATTCTTAATTATCTGTTGGTTGCTGCTCTACGTCACTCTCAGCTGGCGCTACTAACTTGTAACGCTCGCTGGCTGCGCTGGGTTTAACTAGCCAACGCTAAGGTAAAATCAGAGGTTTGAACTCTGAAAAACGTTGCCACAAAACGACATTTTACCAATTAAATTAATTTTACCTTTTGCTAGTCCACGTAACTAGTAACAATTGTGCCTGGCGCTGGCGCTGGCGCTAGTGCAAACATCACTAGTTGCTAAGGGGTTTAGAGGTGAAATATTTTAATTATATAATTCCTGGTAAACTAACGTTAGTGCTAACGCTAGCGCTCAAGCAATTAAGCAGTGCGCTAGGCGCTAATGCTAACTTACTAAGAGTTAAGAATAAAGTAATAAGAATGCTACCATAAGAGCGAATAGTCCTGTAGCTTCTGATAAGGCAAAACCTAGAATAGCATAATTGAAAAGTTGTGGTCTTAAAGCAGGATTTCTAGATGTGGCTATAATTAATCCAGAGAAAACTATTCCAATCCCTACTCCAGCTCCAGCTAATCCAATTGTAGCTAAACCGGCACCAATATATTTTGCTGCTGCTAACATATTTTTATTTAATAATTTAAATCAACATTGATAGATAGCGTCTAAAGCATATAATGCTTTAAATTATATACTCTTTTAGGAGCTAGAACTAGCACTGCTTAAAAGATAAGATAGTAATTTAGCACTTAGCTGCTAGCTGCTTAAGCATCTAATCAGCAATTACTAGCACTGGCGAGCACCAGTAAGTAGCGCCAGCCTAGCGTAACCCAAATTTAGCGCTAAGGGGAAATCTGATAATGGTAATCAGTTGTATTTGCATTACAAATATGATAGTTCAAATCTATCTTTCTCCAGACCTTAATAACCTTGGTAGCTTATTGGTAGAAGCGCTATTCTGAAGATATAGAGACGTAAGTTCGATTCTTTCCCTAGGTAAAATTAAAAAACAACAGCCGCCCAGCAGGGTTAGCGCAGCGCTAGCCTCACGCCTTAGCCGAAATAGTTTAATTGGTAAAACGAACTCCTTGTAAGATTTAAATATTGGTTCAATTCCATTTTTCGGCAATTATTTTGAGAAGAAAATACGCTGGCTGGCGCTAAGCGCCTACGTGTTCCGCTGCATTACGCTAGAGCAGGGTACTAAGAACGGGACACTACCTTGATAAACGCTAAATATTTACCAGGAGTTAGCTAACTTGAGCGCTAGTGGATCTAGCTAACGCCTGTAACTTTACCCTTATTCTTGCGCTAGATCTAGCGCCAGTAAGCCTAGTTGCGCCAGCGCAAAGCAGCAAGTAAGTAAGCACTAAGCAGCTAAAGGGGTTAAATTTTATTACTTAATTTAGTAATATACATTCTTATTACTTGTTGAAAAGTAAATAAAGGTAAAATATAATTAGAGAAAATATAAATTAAAGCAAGTAAAGTTAAAAATGAAAATGACAATTGATTTAAAAAATAAAAAGGAATCAGTTGAGGCATTAATTAAAATTTAATTTTTCTGTTCTTAGTTGCTGCGTAAGCACGAAAGAACTATCTCTGCACTGTTAAGCTTTAATTATCTCCTAGCTAGCAAGCAAGCAAGCAATAACGCCGAATGCGCGGCAGAAAATCCAAGAGCTTAACCTTAGCACTAATGAGATAAAGAAGTTATAAAGCTAACTACTAGTCTAGCGCAAATGACGATACATTTTACACTATTTACTAACTAAAACTTTAAGGAAAAAGAATAAACAGCACAAAGCACTCGGTAAGTTAGCGCTAGCGCCTATCGCTACGCACCTGCAAATAATGCTAAGTACGTACTGACTGACTGTTAACAGTTGAAGTTGAAATAAATATAGGTGCAACCATAGAAAGTAATAGTATTGCACTTAAAATAATAAGTAAAATTGCTCCATATGTATATAAACCTTGTCCAATAGCTTCTATTTGTAAGAAATTAGTAAAGGTAATATCAGCAAGGCTTAGATCATTAAAGGAGTTAAATACTTGCGCTACTGGTAAGTTAATGCTAGCGTCTGCTGCTAAAACTAACCCATTTAAATTAGTTAAAATGTCTAATAAATAAGATAAACCTGATACATTATTCATTGTGAAAGGCATAATAATATATATTTCAAACATAAATAAAATTCCAATTGCTAAAGCTAAAGGTAAATTTTTAGTATACTGAGTACCTGTTTCTAAAATATCAGTTAATTTTATGTTAATCATCATTATAACAAATAAGAATAGAACCATTACAGCTCCTATGTAAACAATTATATAAGATATTCCTATAAACCCTATACCTAATAGTATTAAATAACCTGAAGCATTAACAAATACAGCGATTAAAAAAATTACAGCAATAACAGGATTTTTAGAAGTAATTACTAATACACTAGATAAAATAGAACCAATAGCTAAAATATCTAAAATCATATTTTTCATTGCTTGGTGCTTGCTTTTAAATTCTTGTGCGCAGCGCCGCTAGCAGCCTCAACAAGAAGCTTGCGGGCGTTGCTGCGCTACTGTAAATTAGAATTCTTCGGTTTCTTTTAGCTGGCAGAAGCTAGCTGCCGCGAATCAGACATAAGAATTAAAACAGGTTTAACCTAGAAACAAAAGGATTGAAGCTAGCGCGCGGCAGCTAGCGTAGCAACTGGCAGTTGCAAAGCGATTTTAGCGACGTCGCAGGCTAGACTAATTTTGCATTGCTAGATCTAGCAAGTGAGTACTAGTGGCACTAGAAAGTACGTGGTCATTACCGGTTAATTACGGCAGCTAACGCACAGGTGAAACAAGTACCAGGGGTTAGTAGTTTAAATATAATAAAGAAGAAATAGAAACATGAAGAGAATCTAAAATAACATTTGGATATATTCCTAATATGATAGTTGGAAGCAGTAAACTAAATAAAAGCATAAACTCTCTACGATTAATATCTTTTATTGGTTTCAAGTGAGGACTAAATGATCCATAAGATATTCTATTGTATAAAAATATAGAATAGCAAGCAGATAATACAATACCCACCGCCCCTAAAACAGCTATAATAGGATTTCTTTGAAATATTCCTATTAAAGAAAGTATTTCTCCTAAAAAATTTAGACTTAAAGGTATTCCTGTGTTAGCTAATGTAAAAATAAAAAATAATATAGTAAATACAGGCATATAAAGAACTAAACCTCTAAGATAATTAATAATTCTTGTGCCTGTTCTATCATAAATTATTCCCCCAACGCAAATAAATAAAGCTGGTGAAACAAAACCATGAGCAATAGCTAATAAAATAGCACCTTCAATTCCTTGTAAAGTATTAGAACCTATTCCTAACACTACTACGCCCATATGACAAATACTACTATAAGCAATTAATTTTTTAGTATCTTGCTGTATTATAGTAGCAAAAGAGGCATATATTATAGTAATCACAGCTATTGATTGAAGTAAGGGACTAAAATAATTAGTAGCATCTGGTAAAAAGTTCACTAAAACACGTAACATACCATATGTAGCTAATTTTAATATAGTTGCCGCCAATAGAATTGATCCAGCTAATACACTATCAGCGTGAGCTTTAGGTAACCAAATAGTAAAAGGGTATAAAGGAGTTTTAACAGCAAAAGCTATAAAGAATCCTAATCATAGTCATTTTTGAGAGTTTAGATTTATTTCAGATAAAGATATTAATTGAAAGTCTGTAGAACCTAAATTACTATATATATATAATATACAAATTAACATTGGAAGACTTCCAGCAAGTGTATATAAAAATAATAAAAAGGCAGATCTAAATCTATTTTCCCCATGACCAAAAATAACAATAATAATAAAAATTATAGGTAAAATACTTTCAAAAAACACATAGAAAAGTAATAAATCTAGAGATACAAAAGCAAATATTTGTAAAGTTTCTAACATTAAAAATGAAATAAGAAAATATTTTAAGTTGTTATGAATATTTGTGTAATTAGAAAGCAAAGCAATAGGTGTAACAAAAGTTGTTAACAATACAAAATAAAGAGATATACCATCAATACCTACATTAAAATGAAAAAAATTTAATTGATTAAATTCGTATACAAATTGATATTGAGTAGTACTTGCATCAAACTCAACCCACATTAAAATTGATATAAATAAATTAATTAGAGATACTATTAATGCTAAATTTTTCATTAAAATTTTATCTTTTAATGGAAGCAAGATTAAAGAACCTAGAACAGGAATAAAAAGAAGTAAAGTTATCATTGCTTGTTGTTAGTGTAACTTACTACAGATAGTATTTAAGTGCTAGCAACCAGCAGCCTAGCGTTAGCAACATATTAGAAGCATTTAACGTTTAGTAGGCGCTGGCGCTTTTGCTGCGCTAGCTAATTAAACCTTTATTTCAAGCGCTAAGCACTTTGGGTCTTCACTTAGCACTTAGCAACCTAGTGCCGCAGCAAGTTAACTACTGCGCTTGAAGAATTAACGTATGGGGTTAGCAGCGTACCTAGCCTCATTTGCTAGATCTAGTAAAGCTCTGGTAGCTGAGCGCTGTAATTAGAAAACTAAAAATAGTAAAGCTAGTAATCCTAAAGTTATATAAAGTGAATAAGTAGTTATAATTCCAGTATCTAACTTAGCTATATTCACACCTGTTTTTATAAATATAGAAGAAAATCCATAAGGACCTATTAATTCAATAACACCTCTATCTAATACTTTAGAAATAGAATAACCAAGATGTAAACCTAATCCAATAAAATATTGATTATAAATAACATCAAAAAAATATTTTCCATTTAAGAATGCATATATTTTTCGTCCTAATTTACTATCAGTAAGACTAATAATAAAATCAGGTGATTTATGATATAATATTATAGCTAAACTTGCACCTAATATTGAAAATATTACAGGTAATAATTTAAATAATATAGGCAAACTAAATTCTGCTTCAATTAAAGCAACATTATTTGGGTGAACAAATAAAGAATTAGCAAAAAAATCAGAACCTACGCCTACAAATAAATCAGAGAAAATATATCCAAATAAGATACTAAATAA
>Ga0209007_1000146_pt1 | contig 40891 bp, 34 predicted proteins | sample JacPinW_OM1H0_O2_FD_187961 | JGI IMG/M metagenome (GOLD analysis project Ga0209007, IMG submission 187961) | Forest soil microbial communities from Algoma, Ontario, Canada - Jack Pine, Ontario site 1_JW_OM1H0_O2 (SPAdes) (version 2) | ecosystem: Environmental > Terrestrial > Soil > Boreal... | reverse complement strand
TCATCACTTTGACGACCTTGTAGTAGTCCCAGGGGTATTTGGATTCCTGCGGGGACTTGACCTGCATGACGTACATGTCGTGGATCATCAGGCCATCCGCGCGTATGTATCCGCCCTTGGCGAACATGTCGTTGATCTTGGTCTTCTTCAATTCTGTCATCACCTTTTCGGGGTCGGTCGTACCCGCGGCCGCGACCGCCTTCAGATACGTCATCGTGGCCGAATAAGATCCGGATTGGGTCATTGAGGGTTCTCTTTTGGTCTTGTCGAAAAAGCGCTTGCCGAATGCGCGCGTGTCGGGATTCAAGTCCCAATACCAGGCGGTCGTAAGATAGAGTCCTTTGGCAGTTTTTAACCCCAAGCCGTCGATGTTGTTTACGAAGACCAGGAGACCCGCCGGCTTCATTGTTTGGGTGAGGCCGAATTCGTTGGCGGACTTGAGCGAGTTAATAAAGTCGTCGCCCGCGTTAGCAAGCCCAAGAACTTGTGCGCCAGAGGCTTGCGCCTGGAGCAGAAACGATGAGAAGTCCGAGGTTGAAAGCGGCACTCGGACCGCGCCCAGATTCTTGCCGCCATTAGCTTCGACAACCTTGGATGCCGCGGCCTGCAGTTGAGTACCGAAGGTATAGTCGGCTGTCAAATAGAACCAGGTCTTGCCGCCGCTCTTGACGATCGTGGAGGCGGTGCCGTTGGCGAGCGCGGTGGTGTTGTAAACGTACTGAACGGTGAAAGGCGTACAGTCCTCATTCACCAGTGATGCGCCGGCCGACCCGATGACGAAATAAGGCACCTTCTTTGCTGAAATGACTTTGGCCATCGCGATGGCGACGCCAGTGTTGGCTCCCGCGAGGAGCATATTGAGGCCGCGCTGGTCGGCCCACTCTCGCGCCTTCGAGGCGCCGACGTCTGCCTTGTTCTGGTGGTCTGCGGTCAACAACACAATTTTTCGGTTGAGCACGCTTCCGCCGAAGTCGGCGATCGCCATTTTGATGGCCTCGATGGCGCCTGCCCCTCCATTGTCTGAATACACACCAGTCAAGTCATCGATGTCACCGATGACGACATCGGTGGTGACCGGTGCGGGTGCAGCGGCGGTGACCCCGGTCAGTGCAACGGTCAAAGCAATCGCCAGTACCTTGAGCTTCATGCCGCCTCCCCTTTGTTTTCCACCGCAATTCTTGGGTGCGGTAGGCACGTCTCTCGCTTCGCGTGCTAAGCGGAGGAGTTTGCGCCGATCTTCTGTGGTGGTCAAAAAAGCAGCACTCCGGCGCAACTCGCTGAATGACGGTAACGTTTCGGTGACAAGGAACCGGTTGTGCACCGGGTTATCCACCGGTGATGGGGATATGAGTGGAACCGCCCGATGCTGATGTTTCCGCCGAGATTGGGGATGGTACGATGTCAAGGAAAACACGGAGCGGGTTTCTAAATTAATGCACCGAGGCGGAATTCTCATAGGAATCGTGGCGTTGTTGGCGTGCTCCGTCGTTGTGGTCAACCATCCTGTGAATGCCGAGGCGCCGGCCGCCGCAGAACCGCCCCTTGAGGAAATCCTGGTTGTGGGCGAACAACCCGGACCCGCAATGTGGCGGGTTATCAAGGGCGATCACACTCTGTGGATCTTGGCCACGCTCGAGCCTCTACCGAAGGACATGGTTTGGCATTCCAAGAGTGTGGATGAGCGCATCGCTGCATCGCAGTTGGTATTATCACCACCGGAACTCTCGGCGCACGTCGGATTCTTTCGCAGCATGACCCTGGTACCTTCACTGCTGCACGCCCGCCACGCTCCCAATGGCCAAACGTTGGAACAATCTCTGCCCCACGATTTGTACATGCGCTGGCTGGCGCTGCGCGTGAAATACTTAGGGCATGCCGACGACGAAAAGTTACGGCCCCTGCTCGCGGCCGCTAATTTGTACCAGCGCGCTATCAATCAGGTCGGGCTAACGCATGATTCTCATGTGTGGCAGCGCATTGAGGCCACCGCGCGAGCCAAGCATGTACCCGTGCAGCCGGTCAGCCTGGAAGTACCCATAGACAACCCAAAACAATATGTGCGGGACTTGAGTGCGATTCCGTCCGCCGGGGAAATCGATTGCCTGCGGTCCACAGTTGGGCTTCTCGAAACACAACTACCGATCATGCGCAAGCGCGCGAACCTTTGGGCCACCGGCGACGTCGAACAGCTGCGCAACTTGTTGCGACCGGAGGCTGTGGAAACCTGTGCCGGCGCTGTGCTGGTGGTACCGAGCTTTCAGGAGGAATATACAAAGGTCAACGCGCAGCTTCAGGCGGCTTGGCTTGCGGCCGCCGAGCGGGCCATCGCGGCCAACGTGAGCACGGTCGCCGTGCTGTCGATGGCGGAGCTGGTGAAGCCCGACGGCTGGCTGGCAATGTTTCGCGCCCGGGGCTATGAGATAACTGAGCCATGATGTCAACTGACTTTGTCTTGGGTCTTGGTGTCGAAGTCGCTCGCGTCATGACGTTCGTGCAGCTGGTCTGACGGTTCGCCGAAAGCGCGGTTGACCTTGCGGCCGCGTTGTACGGCGGGACGTTTGGCGATTGCATCGCTCCAGCGCTGCACATGGGCGTATTCCTGCACTTGCAGAAACTCACCCGCGCTGTAGAGCAGTCCTTTTGCGAGAGCGCCATACCAAGGAAAAACCGCGATGTCGGCGATTGTGTACTCGGGACCCGCAAGATACTCGGACACGCCTAAGCGGCGATCGAGGACATCGAGCTGACGCTTCACTTCCATGGCAAAGCGATCGATGGCATATTCGATCTTGGCCGGTGCGTAGGCGTAGAAGTGACCAAACCCGCCGCCCAGGTAAGGGGCGCTGCCCATCTGCCAGAACAGCCAGGACAAGCACTCGGCACGCGACGCAATGTCAGTGGGCAAGAAGGCGCCAAATTTCTCGGCGAGGTACAACAAAATCGCGCCGGATTCAAAAACTCGGATGGGTGTCGGACCGCTGCGGTCCATGAGCGCCGGGATCTTGGAGTTGGGGTTGACGGCGACGAATCCGCTCCCAAATTGATCGCCTTCGCTGATCCTAATCAGCCATGCGTCGTACTCGGCCCCGCTCATTTTAAGGGCCAGCAATTCCTCCAGCATCACGGTGACTTTCACGCCGTTCGGCGTGGCGAGCGAATACAGCTGCAGAGGATGGCGGCCGACGGGCAGTTCCTTGTCGTGCGTGGGGCCCGCGATGGGGCGATTGATGCTCGCGAATCGACCGCCACTTTCCTTGTTCCAGATCCAGATTTGCGGCGGGGTATAATCGGACGAGTCGGTCATAACTGAAGGCTCCGGGAGTTGTGCGAACAGATGTGGAATTGGTGGCTGGGTCGCCGTTTTCAACGCCGGCTGCGATTTTGAACCGGACAATGGTCAGGGAATGAGGCCCACCGGTCCGTCCTCGTAGCGGAGCTTGGCAGACGCTAGAATCCACCGATGAATCACCAGACACTGATGACGATCGCGGAACTGTCCAATTACAAAGAAACTGGACGTCTCGAGGAGGTCGAGCGCTTGAGCGCCGAACTTGCACGTACGTGGCCCGAAGCGGTGCGCTCGTTCGAGTACGGCCGCTCGGCGGAAGGACGCGTCATGCGTGGCCTGCTGGTCTCGCGAACCGGCGCGCTCACGCCGGGGGATCTGCGCGCCAAGGCGGTTCCGCTGCTCATGATCCAGGGCGGCATCCACCCGGGTGAAAGCGACGGCAAAGATGCCGGGTTCGCTGCGTTGCGCGAATTGCTTGGAAATTCCTCGGCGGATAGGTTGTTGGAGCGGATTGCGGTGCTCTTCGTCCCCGCATTCAACACGGACGGTCACGAGCGCGTCGGGCGCTGGAATCGCCCCAATCAAAGTGGCCCGGTTGAGACCGGCTGGCGGACGACGGCGCAAAATATCAACCTCAATCGCGACTACATGAAGGCGGACACGCCGGAAATGCGGGCCATGCTGCGCCTCATCGACGCGTGGGATCCGCTGGTGTGCGCCGACCTGCATGTCACCGACGGCGCGGACTTCGAGCCCGACATTTCCCTGCAGGTCGAGCCGCTCAATCAAGGTGATGCCACCTTGAGAGTGAGCGGCAGACAGATGCGCGATGCACTCATTGCACGGCTCACCGAGGTTGGGTTCCAGGCCCTCGACTTTTATCCCGATCTCGCCAGCACCGATGACCCCGCCTCGGGGTTTGCGTTAACCGTGTATTCGCCGCGCTTCTCGACGGGCTATTTTCCGCAGCGCAATCGCTTTACGGTGCTGGTCGAAACGCACTCCTGGAAGGACTATGCCCACCGCGTGCGCGTGATGCACAACACCATCACGAGCTTGGCCGAGATGGTCGGCGCTCGTGGGCGCAACTGGCTCGAGCTTGCGCACCAGGCAGACCAGGCCGCGATGAAGCTGGCCGGTGCTGAGATACCGCTCGATTTCACATCAAGCTGGCGCGAACCGGCACAGGCGGGCGGGGTCACGCCGGACCGGGATATCTCGGAGGCACGCGTGATCGAGTTTAGGGGATACGCATACACCCGGGCGCCGTCGCCGATCTCCGGCGGTCTCGTCACGACCTACGATCCGAAAACACCGCAAATCTGGCGCGTGCCGCTCCGCGATCAAGTCAACGTTGCGATTTCCGCGACAGCGCCGCTCGGCGGGTATGTCGTACCGGTTGCCTTCGCCGCCGACATCGCACCCCGCCTGGATGCGCATGGCATCGCGTTCTCGCGCCTGCACTGCAGTCGGGACGAAATCAAAGCGAAGGCATTTCGCGCCACGGAAGTGAGGTTCTCCGCAACCCCGTTTGAAGGACGCATGCGTGCGCAACTGACCGGCTCGTGGCACGAAGAGATGTATTGCCCTCAGGACGGCGCGCTGTTCGTACCTATCGCGCAACCGCTGGCGCGGCTGGTGGTGGCGCTTTTCGAGCCGCGGGCGCCGGACTCCTTCGCTGCGTGGGGCTTGTTCAATGCGTGCTTCGAACAAAAAGAGCACATGGAACCCTATGTCGCCGAGCAGATTGCACGGGATATGCTCGCGCAAGATCCGCGCCTCGCGGCCGAATTCCGGAGCAGGTGCGAGCACGATGCGAAATTCGCCGCGAGTCCCGTGGCGCGCTTGGAGTTCTTCTTGCGCCGGCACGCATCCTGGGACACGCGTTACAACTTGTATCCTGTGCTGCGGGTCGAGACGACCTTTGAATGACCGGCGTCTCAGGGGGGCTCGAGAGCAAGCGAGCGTTTACTGCGGATAAACTGCGATGCTGTCGGCGACCGAGTCGGCAACGTGCTCCTTGGTGATGACACCGACGACATCGCTGGCTCGCGGAATTCCGCTGCCCCGCACAACCACGGCCATAATGGCTTTCTTGCGCCACATTCGGCGGATCACCTCATAAGCGGTTACCTCTTCGCTCACCACGGTGAAATTTCGGCTCGCGACATCGCGTAATCTCACGCCGGTAGTCGCGCTCTCCAGTCCGCGGCGCAGTCCCGTGTTGACACGGATGACTCCATACAGGTGTTCGTTCTCTGTTACTACGACATGGCGCAGCCGTCCCGCATGCTCGGGTTGCCTAAGATAGTCGTCGAAACTCTGCTCCGCCGGCAGGACTTGGATATCGGTGTCCATTACCTCGCGTGCCTTGCGCACCAAGAACATGTTGGCGTGACGGGCCTTGGGAATGGATCGACCGCGGCGCACCAGCTTCAAGGTGTAAATGGTTTCACGTGACAGCACTCGCCGCGCGCCCGTGCTCATCGCAACCGCAACAATCATGGGCATGATGATGCTGTAGTCGAGCGTCATTTCGAAAATCATGGTGACGGCGGTCATCACGGCGCCGGTTGCGCCGCCAACCATGGCGCCCATGCCGACGATGGCGAAGGCCGGTACGCTGAGCGGAATCGGAATCCCGGCCAAATTCAGCAGCGCCGCGAAGCCGCCGCCTAGGGCGGCCCCCATGAACAAGGACGGTGAAAAGATGCCGCCCGACGACCCAGACCCAAGGCTGAGCGAAGTCGCCAATACCTTGCAAACGAATAGCAGCCCGAGCAGCCAGAAAGTTGCAAGCTGACCGGCCAGAATGGCTTGGACCGTAGCGTAGCCAACGCCATCGATGTAGTACTGGCCCAAGGTGCGCAGCAAGACGTACATGAGTACGCCCAGAATCAGCATCCCCAACATGTGGCGTAGATAGCGTTGCTTGATCAGGTCAAAAAGGTCCTCGGCCATATTCAGCGCGCGAATGAAACCGGCGGCGGCGACGCCGGTCACCCCGCCCAACACGGCGAATAGCAGCAGCACGACCAGGGCGCTCGAATTGATCGGCATCGCTTGAATTGGCGGCACGTGAAAAGCCGGGGTGTCGCCGAAGAACCAGCGGCCTACAAACGTAGCCGTCCCCGTGGCGATCGCAACAGGCAGGAAGGTCTCCGCGCTCACCTCGGGCAGCATCAGCTCAATCGCGAACATCACACCGCCGATGGGCGTATTAAACGTAGAGGCAATTCCCGCGCCTGCGCCTGCGGCAACGAGCGCGATTCGCTGACCCACCGGCATGCGGACGATCTGCCCCAGCGTCGAACCGAGCGCCGATCCGATCTGAATGATCGGACCCTCCCTCCCGACTGATGCACCACTGCCGATCGCGATCGCCGAGGCCAGCGACTTGACCAATGCCACGACCGGGCGGATCACGCCGCCCTTGTAGTAGATGGCGTCCATTACTTCCGGAACGCCGTGTCCCCTCGCCTCCGGCGCGAAGTTGCTCACGAGAAAAGTTACGGCGACGGCACCGAGGATCGGCACCAGGATGACAAACGCGCCCCAAGGTGCAGGTGCCGTGAAAACGTTTGCATCGTAGTGCAGGCTGAATCGACCGGCGAAGAGCAGGTTGTGAACGAGGCCAATCAAGTCCCGAAATAGCACGGCACCGACACCGGTGACGATTCCCAAGCCCAGCGCCAGCAGAGATAGCTGCGGCAGCCGCATCGGATGGCTCTGGTCGATGTCCGTCATTTCGAACATCTTGCCCCAAAGGTGTGCGGATTTGCCAGGCGATCAAGAAAGCACGCTGCAAGAGCCGCTACAGCCGCAGTAGGCCCCGCTTCGCTACGTAAGCCAGTCCCATACCGACCACGAACGCCAAACCCACATTCCACATCGCGAAGGCCGCGGTCGCGAGCGTGATGAAGCGCTCGCCCTTATTCTTGCTGAAATCACAGGAGCCCAGGCTAAGTTGCGCGCCCGTCAGAAACAGAATGACGCCCAGCACGGCCTTCGGAAACACATTCAAGATGGCCTCAATGGAGTTGCTAAAGCAGAACGCCAGAGACAACAGAATCACACCCAGGATGATCGGCGCACCGCCGGTGCGCGCACCGAAGGCGACGTGTCCCGCCATACCGCCTGCGCCATGACACATGGGAATGCCGCCGACGGCTGAGCCCACAAGATTCATCAATCCCGTTGAGGTAGCGATCAATCCGTCGGTCACCGGCCGATCGGGAAACAGCCGATTGTTTTCCTCGCGCACCGCAATGACGGCATTACCGAGAGTCAAGGGCAGCTGCGGCAGCGCCAAAAACAACGTACCCACCCACAGGTCGTGCCAGCTGATCGTTGCCAGCGCAAAGCTCGGCAGACGAAACTGGACGCGAACACCCGACAGTGCATGCGCGACGGCGGGATCTTGAATGATTCCGCACACGGCACCGAACAGCAGCAGGAGAAACATGGCCGGCACGGCGCGATTGGTCAGCAAAAGCAGCGTTCCCAGTAGGCCGATCGCGGCGATCGGCCACTGCGTGCTCATCAGCTTGATGCCCTCGATCATGAAGCTGAAGCCGAGTCCCAATACGATCCCGATGACCACGAAGCGCGGGACCAGCTTGGCCAACCGCGCAGCGGCGCCGCTGAAGCCCAGTATCAGCCAGAGCGCACCGGTAACGAGGCCTGCACTGTAAACCGTCGCTTGCGTAATGACCGCGGTTTGCGCGGCCTGCGTTACCGCGGCGGCGCCGAGTGCCTTCATCGGCTGGACGGGAAAGGGTGTCTTGTAGTACAGACCGCAGATCAGTAGCGCGGCCCCGAATGCAAATAATATTCCGAAGGGGTCCATCTTCAAGACGGCGATGTAGGCGACGACGAACGGAACGAGCGTGCCGAGATCGCCGAAAGCTCCCGCCCATTCCATTCGATCGAAACGGTTGCCGGGAAAGTCGGCTTTGGTTTGAGGTCCTGAAGAATTCACTGTGTCATCACGATCATGATCTGCCAGTGCGCAGACTAGACCGCAGCCAGCGGTAATACTTCACAATTACTCGTTGGCTATATTCGGCGAGATACAGCGGGGGCAACTAAAAACGGCCATGCGTTGTATCCGCGGAGCTACGACGAATGGCTTCGAGAACTATTTTACGAGATCTTCTCCGCGCGCTGCAGGATTTTTTTTGCGAGTTGTTTTCTGCCGCCGTGTTCGGAACGAGATGCCTTCGCACTGACATGCGGCACGATATCCGTCAGCCGATTCGCGCCGAGCCGGCCGACCTCGCGTTCCAGCATCCGATACTGTTTGATCAGGCCTGCGCCGAAGCTCGTCACACGCGCACCGCCGCCGCCGGAGCCGCCGGTGGATGATACGGTCACAGCCTCGCTAAACCCTTGTTTTAAGCTGTTTATTAGCATCCAAGCGCGCCGATAGCTCATGCCGAGAGAACGTGCGGCATCGGAAATGGATCCGGTGGATTTGATCGCCTCGAGCAATGCGATTTTGCCGGGACCGACGTGGACGTTTTCGGCGAAATCGATGCGGATACGAATAACGGGTGTCATCGCAGTCCTCCCTTCGCACTTGCGCAACGCGCGCTGGCGCGGCGCCATCATACGAGATTTTTCCCTGAGGCTTGAATACAACCTGCGAGAGGAGGATTCTTACCGAACCGGTACCTCGCGGAGTCATCATGTCGACAACCTTTTTCTTGAACGGCAAAAGCACGGAGCTCGATGCGGATCCGAACATGCCGTTGTTGTGGGCGATCCGCGAGGTCGCTGGGCTTCACGGTACCAAGTTCGGGTGCGGAATGGCGATGTGCGGCGCCTGCACCGTCCACCTCGACGGTCAGCCGATCCGTTCCTGTGTCATGCCGCTCTCCTCCGTGGCCGGCCGGAAAATCACGACGATTGAGGGATTGCAGAGCAAGCAAGCCAAAGCCGTGCAGGCCGCCTGGATCGATCTTCAGGTACCGCAGTGCGGATATTGCCAGTCGGGTCAGATCATGGCCGCGACCGCGCTGCTGGAGAAGAATTCCGCGCCCTCCGATGCGGATATCGACGGCGCCATGAGCGGCAACATATGCCGATGCGCCACCTACCCACGCATCCGCGCCGCGATTCATGCAGCGGCGCAATCCGCCAAGGCGTAACGTCCATGAGCAACGACTTAGCTTCGCTCCGCAAAATCGAACGGCGTACATTCCTGAAAGGCGCCGGTGCGGCAACCGCGACGGCGCTGACCATTGGCTTCGAATTAGGCGGCGCGCCGCGCGCGCAGGCACTCGCCGCGTCCGCTGCACCAACTTCAACGCCATTCGCACCCAACGCCTTCGTCAGAATTGGCGCCGACAACAGCATCACCATCATTGCCAAGCACATCGAAATGGGCCAGGGCTCCTACACGGGGCTCGCGACCATCCTGGCGGATGAACTCGACGCCGATTGGGCCCAGGTGCGGGTCGAAAGTGCACCCGCCGATGCGACGCGCTATGCCAATCTGGTCTTCGGCAAGATCCAGGGAACCGGCGGCAGTTCATCGATCGCCAATTCCTGGCCGCAGTTGCGCGATGCGGGCGCCAAGGCCCGCGCGATGCTGCTGACAGCCGCGGCCAACGAGTGGCATGTGCCCGTCGGAGATCTGACGGTCGACAAAAGCGTGATTTCTCATACCGCCAGCAAGCGCCAAGCGAGCTTTGGTTCGCTCGTGAAAAAGGCCGCGGCGTTGCCGGTGCCGGAAACCGTGCAGCTCAAGGATCCGAAGGATTTCAAGCTCATCGGCGGGCGACCGGCGCGGGTCGACGTGCCGGCGAAATGCGATGGCACGGCGCAATTCACGATCGATGTCGAGATGCCCGGCATGCTGGTCGCGCTGCTCAAACGATCGCCGCTGTTTGGCGGCAAGGTCAAGTCCTTCGATGGCGCCGCGGCGATGCAAGTGCCGGGTGTGGTCAAGGTCGTGCAGGTGCCGGGCGGTGTCGCCGTGGTTGCGAAGGGTTTTTGGGCCGCCAAGCAAGGACGCGACGCGCTCAAAGTCGACTGGGACGATTCGAGCGCCGAGAAGCGCGGCTCCGCCGCGATGATGGAGGAGTATCGGCGCCTCGCCGATCAGCCCGCGCTGCCCGCGCGCAAAGAGGGGGACGCCAAGAAGGCCATCGGCGCTGCCGCGCGCACGATTTCCGCCGGCTATGAATTCCCCTACCTCGCGCATGCGCCCATGGAGCCGCTGGCCGCGGTGGTCAAGCTCGATGCCAAGACCTGCGAGATCTGGACAGGCGATCAATTCCAAACCATCGATCAGATGAACGCCGCGCACGCGGCGGGTTTGGATCCCGGCCAAGTGAACATTCATACTCTCTATGCGGGCGGCAGTTTTGGCCGGCGCGCCAACACCATTTCAGACTATGTCGTGGAAGCGGTGTCGATTGCCAAGGCGTACGGCGCGGACGGCACGCCGATCAAGTTGCAATGGACTCGCGAGGACGATGTCCGCGGCGGGTTGTATCGCCCGATGTACTTCCACAAACTGGAAGCCGGCTTGAATGCGCAAAACGAACTCATTGGATGGCACCACGTCATCGTCGGGCAATCCATCATGGCCGGCACGATCTTCGCGGCGGGCATGAAGGACGGCATCGATTCCACTTCAGTAGAAGGCGCGGCAAACATTGCCTACGCCATTCCCAACATTGCGGTCGATTTGTCGACGGCCAAGGCCGGCGTGCCGGTGCTGTGGTGGCGCGTGGTCGGCAGCTCGCATACGGTTTTTGCCGTCGAGGCGTTTATCGATGAGGTCGCGCACGCCGCCGGCGCAGATCCCTACGCCTTCCGTCGCAAGCTGCTCGAACATGAGCCGCGCATGAAGGCGGTGCTGGAACTCGCCGCCGACAAGGCCGGGTGGACCTCAGGTCCCCTGCCGAAAGGCCGCGGCCGCGGCATCGCCGTGTGCGAAGCGTTCAATTCTTTTGTCGCGCAGGTGGCTGAGGTCAGCGTCGATGACGCCGGACGCATCAAGGTCGATCGGGTTGTGTGCGCAGTCGACTGCGGCACGGCTGTCAATCCCGACATCATTAAGGCGCAGATGGAAGGCGGTATCGGCTTCGGATTGGGAGCGGCATTGTACGGTGCGATCACGTTGAAAGACGGCCGCGTCGAGCAGAGCAACTTCAACGACTATCGCGTGCTGCGCATGAACGAAGCGCCGAAGGTGGAGGTTTACATCGTGCCCTCGACCGAAAAGCCCACCGGCGTGGGCGAACCCGGGGTGGCCCCGGTCGGTCCCGCCGTTGCCAATGCTGTTTTTGCCGCCACCGGAAAACGCGTGTACGTATTTCCTTTCGTCAAAAGCGAAATTGCCCGGAGCTAGGTCTCATGAATGCAACGCCCCCAACGCCTACGCGACGGCCGGTTCTGTGGAGCTTGGCGGTCATTGTCGCCGTTCTGCTCATTGTGGCCGCTTACATCGTGTTCGGTCCGCTTCCCACCGATTTCGCCGGCGGCAAACGGGTCGCGCTCGCGGCCTACACCGCGGCGGATCCCACCGGCGTGCCGCCGGAGCTCAAGGCGGCGAGCCAGGTCGAGCGCGGCGAGTATTTGACGCGCGCCGCGGACTGCGTCGTCTGCCACACCACGAAGGACGGTACGCCGTTTGCCGGCGGCCGCGCCTTCGTGCTGCCGTTCGGCACCATTTATTCCACCAACATCACGCCGGACAACGAGACGGGCATCGGTAATTACAGCGATGCGAATTTCCTCGATGCCATGCACAAGGGCATCGGGCGCGGCAACACCAAACTGTATCCGGCGATGCCCTACGCCAGCTACACCTACATGTCCGACGCCGACGCGCTCGCGATCAAGGCCTACCTCTTTACGCTGAAGCCCTTGCACGCACCCGCGCCGCAAAACACCCTCAGTTTTCCTTTCAATCAGCGCAGCCTCATGAGCTTATGGTCGGCTTTCTTCAATCCTGACCGACGCTATGAACCGAATCCGGACCGCAGTCCTGAGTGGAATCGCGGCGCCTATCTTGCTGAGGCGATGGCGCATTGCGGCGAATGCCATACGCCGCGCAATCTGGCGTTTGCGCTCAATAACCGGCAAAAATTTGCAGGTGCAGTGCAAGCCGGCTGGCGTGCCTACAACATCACACCCGATCACGCGAGCGGCGTGGGATCCTGGAGCGACGCGGACCTCGCTCACTATCTCTCTGTGGGGCACGCCGACGGCCGCGGCACCGCCGCGGGGCCCATGGGTGAAGCGGTCGATGAAAGCTTGAGTTACCTAAAGGCAAGCGATGTGGCCGCAATTGTCACGTATTTACGCACGGTGCCCGGCGTCTCAACTTCCGACCTGCCCGAACCAAAACAAAGTAGCGCACCGGCTCTGTTCGCCGACGATGCGGCATCGAGCGAGTCGCATGGCAAAGCCGTTTATGAAGGCGCCTGCGCCGGTTGCCACGGGTGGACTGGTGTAAGCCCTGTCATTCCGTTCGCGACGTTGACCGGCACCCGCGGCATCAACGATCCAACCGCCATCAATGTCGCGCAGGTGATCATCGGCGGCGGGCAACGGCACGTCAGCGGCGATTCGAACAATATGCCGGCTTTCGGCAGCACTTACTCGGACGCGGAAATCGCCAGCGTTGCCAATTATGTCACCGCTCGCTTCGGCGCCAAGGGATCGGACTTGACGGCGGCTAAAGTGGCCAAGCTGCGCAGCGAGGAGTGAAGTAAAGCGCGCTACGAACCCGGGGTGCCCTACGGACTCGCGGACTGAGGCTCTGAGACGATGCTCTCGAGCAGCGAGTTCGTTCGGAGAAGCCGGGCCTCGAGTATGCCTAAAGTGCGGCTTGCCAACGCCGAGATCTCGGGATCCTTGATTCTTTGACCGCGCTTGAACAGCATGATCGCCTTCTGATGGCCGTCGATCATTCTGCCGGTGTACGCCAGATCGAAATCCCGACCGCTTTTCTCGCGCATCCGCTCGACAAATTGCTGATGTTCCGGGTCGAGTGAATTCGGCATCGGCAAATTCCGGCGTGCGGCAATTCTGGCGATGTCCGCGGTCACCTTTTCATAAACATCGATCATGGCATGCGCAAAATGCCGCAGCGATTCGGCCTGGCCCAGATCCATCGCCAGGCGCCCGAGCTGCGCCTCGGTCATGGACTCGAAACTCGCGCTCGCGATGAAAACCCCGGGTTCAATACTCTCGAGAACTATATCTTGACGTCTCATGAAGAACTCAGTTTCAACGCCTTTCATCGAGCGCGATATCTCCGGCAACGCTGCTTGCTTGTGGGAATAGCGAACGAAGGCCTGTAAGACAAAGCGAAAGTTCCCCCGCGCTGGCTTAGTCGAGCGGCTGCACGCGCACATTGACCTCAAGTTTGTGGCGCCTGCCGCCGACGATCATGCCGCGCAATGGCGAGACATCGCCGAAGTCGCGGCCCCAGGCGAGTGTGACGTGATCCTCGCGGATCATGCAGTCATTGGTCGGATCGAAATCGAGCCAGCCCAGCGGCGGGCAATACACCGAAACCCAGGCGTGCGAAGCGTCTCCGCCGATCGCCGCGGCACCGCCCTTGCGCACGGTGCGGATATAGCCGCTGACATACCGGGCGGCCAGCCCGGACGAGCGCACGCAGCCAATCATGAGATGCGCGAAATCCTGGCAAACGCCGCGGCGGCTCTTGAGCACCTCGACGATGGAAGTTCGATTGGTCGTGGATCCAGGAACGTACTTGAACTCTCGATGGATCTTTCGCATGAGCGCCTGACAGGCCTCTGCTACCGGCCGTTGAGGCGTGAAGCAATCAGCGGCATAGTCCTCGAATGTCCGCTTGAGCGGCACGAGGCTGGAGCGCATGCGGAAGCGGCATGCCTCGAGCTCCGCCGCCGCAACGGGAACCGCGTGGTAACTCAAGCGGCGCCGCAGCCCATCCCAGGGCTCGGCCGACTCGAGCGACTCGGCGCAACGCGGAAAAACCTCGACTTGCATTTCCGCGGTCACCACGAGGCGCTCATGCGCGCGATCATATTCAAGTCTTGCGATCGGGTTACCGAAGCCGTCCACGTCCTCGCGGCTGAAGCTGGGCTGCGGGTCCAGCGTGAGCGAATGCTCGATACAGCGCTGGAATGCAAATTCGCGCGGTTGCAGGTGCAGCAGGTGATGCGAGTGCACCACGTCGCCACCATATTCGTATACCGTCGCGTGGCTTACCGCGTAGCGTGTCATGCGGACACCGCGCGCAGGTCGAAATCGATGTGTGAGAAGTGTTGCGAGGTGAGCTGCTCGGACAGTTGCGCCGAGGCCAACATCAATTCCTTCAGATGCCGCGCCAGGATCTCACGCGAGACCTGCGCCGTGTCAGAATCGCCGCTGGGACTTTCATACTCGAGCGACACCAATTTCGAAACTGCGTGATACAGCGTTTCTTGCGGCTTGGAGCCCAAGGACTCGGCGACTTCGATCAGCAGCGTGTTGATGGCGCGCCACTGGAAGGCCAGTGCGCGCGGATTCTTTTCATCGTAGACGAGAACGTCGATAGTCGTTTCCCAAACGGGCGGCGCCCGGTAGCGTGTTCGATAGGTGATGGCGCTGTCGCCTATCTCCAGCAGCCATTCGAGTTCCTGGCGCAACGGCGTTCCCGCGCCGATCAGCCGGCGCGAAATTAAATCCGCGAGAAATTGCAGCCGTTCCAACCGACGGCCGATCATCATGAGCCGCCAGCCGTCATCTTGGGTCATGTCATCGAGCGCGAATCCCGCGATCGCCGCCAATGACAGCAGCAGACTGTCAAGCGTCTCGCGGGCATCGCTGCGCGCGGCTTCCGCGCGCCTGAAGTCGCGCTGCAGAACCGTCAAGGCGCGCCAATTTTCCGCGGACAGGCTGCCTCTCACCTGAGCCGCGCATTCGCCCAGGCGTTCGATATCGCCGCTCAAGGTGAAGCGTTTCTCGGAATCAAAAACCGCAGTGGCGCCAAAGTGTTTGCAGATCTCCATGGCCTGCGAGCGGAACGGCAGATTGCGCCTGAGGCCCAAGGTGGCACGCAGCAACCGCGTCTTATAATCGCAACGCTCCGCATAGCGGCCCATCCAAAACAGGCTTTCCACCAGCGTCGAGGGCAGCTCGAAGTGCCGATGCGGCGCGCGATCCGCCCTGACAATCGGAGCGGTCGCCTGTTCGGAGGTTTCCTCGGAACCGCATAGCACCCAAATGTCCTTGCTGCCGCCGCCGCGCTGCATCGAAACGATTTCCGCATGCGCGTCTGAAGCGAAGCGCGCCAGGCCACCGGGCAAAACGCGATAGCCGCTCGCAGTGGCAATGGCATAAACGCGGATGCCGAGCGCGCGTGCCGAGAAGGCATCGGCATTCTTCGTGTACCAGACGGGTGCCTGGGAAAAAGCCAGGTGCTCCTGGGCCACAAATGCGTGCGGACGCGCGTGCATGCGTGCGATGAGCGCCGCACGCTCTTCAGCGTTGAGGTCGCTGCCGAACACGGCGCCGAGCTTCTGATTGGGAAACGCCGGCTTGATCACCAAATTCGACAGGTTGGCGAGCGCGGATTCGAATGCCGGCGGCTCGCCGCACCACCAACTAGCCACCGAGGGCAGGTGCAGCTTCTCGCCGATCATCTGCTGCGCAATCGCCGGCAGGAAGCCGAGCCACGCCGCCGATTCGAGCACGCCGCTCCCAAGTGCGTTGGCAACGGCGACGTTGCCTTTGCGGATCGCGCCGAGCAGCCCCGGCACACCCAGTGCTGAGTCGACACGCAACTCCACCGGATCGCAAAAGTCGTCGTCGAGCCGGCGCAAAATGCTGTGGACCCGTCTTAAGCCCGACAGCGTCTTCAAGAACACCCTCTCGTCGCGCACCGTAAGATCATGTCCTTCGACCAAGGGGAAGCCCAGCTGGCGTGCCAGATACGCATGCTCGAAGTAAGTTTCGTTGAATGAGCCGGGCGTCAGAACCACCGCCAACGGCTCCTCCTCGGCATTCTCCAATAGCGCGTCGCGAAACGCGGCAAAGAAGGCGCCCAGCGGGCGCACATCCATCGACTGCGCCAGATGTGGAAAGGCCCGGCGCACGATCTGGCGATTTTCGAGCGCGTACCCCGGCCCAGACGGCGCCTGGGTTCGGTCGGCGATCACCCACCAGCGCCCGTCCGCCGACCGCGCCAAGTCCGCCGCATACAGCGACAGCCAGCGATCGCCCGGCAACGTGATGCCGGAGCACGGCCATAAAAAATTGGGATGGCCGAACGGAATTTCGGGCGGCAGGCTACCGCGCGACAGTAGTTCCTGCTTGCCATAGAGATCGACCAACACCGCGTTCAAGAGCCGTGCGCGCTGCGCAACGCCGGCTTCAATCGTCTGCCATTCTTGTGCGGAAATGAGATAAGGCAGCGGATCGAGAATCCATGGGCGGTCGCGGCCCTGCCGATCGGCATACACATTGTAGGTGATGCCGTTCTCCACGATCATGCGTCGCGTGAATTCCGTGGCCAGCCGGGCGGCGCGTGCGTCGTCTTCAAAAATGCTTTCGACCAAGGAGTGCCAATGGCCGCGGACACGGCCATCCGCGTCCAACAGCTCGTCGTAGCGATGCGGGTCGCTGCGGTAATGCTGCAGTCGCGGATCCTTATCGATGATTGCGCAGGTCCAGCGTGAAGGGAAACTCCGCGCTCGAGGGGGCTGGCTCGATGTTCATGCGGCCCGGGGTGTGGCCGATGCGGAAAAATCGCGCGAGCCGTCTGCTCTCCGCCTCGAATGCGTTGACGGGAAAGGTTTCGTGGCTACGGCCACCCGGATGCACCACATGATATCGAAATCCACCTGCCGAGCGATTCATCCAGGTGTCGACTATATCGAATGTCAGCGGCGAATGAACACCGATTGTCGGGTGCAACGCCGACCATGGCTGCCAGGCGCGGTAGCGCACTCCACCAACGAATTCGCCTGTGCGACCCGTTGACCGCATCGGGATAGCCCGGCCATTGCAAGCCACCACATACCGATCGGGGGGCAGGCCGCTCGCCTTGACCTCGACGCGCTCCAACGAGGAATCGACATAACGCGTCGTGCCGCCGGGCGCGCCCTCTTCGCCCATCACATGCCACGGTTCGAGTGCCTGCCGCAATTCGAGCAACGCACCTCGCACCGCGAGGTCGCCGAGCTTGGGGAAGCGAAATTCGAAGTGCGGTGCGAACCAGTCGAGACTCATGTCGAAGCCGGCCTGATTTTGCTCCTCGATGACGTGCGCAAAATCCTCGAGAATGAAATGCGGTAGCAGAAATCGGTCATGCAGTTGGGTACCCCACCGCGTCAAGCGCGCCGGCGCATAGGGCTCGCGCCAGAAACGCGCAACCAACGAGCGCAGCAGCAGTTGCTGCACGAGGCTCATTCGCGCGTGGGGCGGCATTTCGAAGGCGCGCATCTCGAGTAATCCGAGCCGGCCGCTGGAAGTGTCGGGCGAATACAGCTTGTCGATGCAAAATTCCGCGCGATGGGTGTTGCCGGTGACATCAATCAAGAGATTTCGCAGAAGCCTGTCGACAAGCCATGGCGGCACCTCGACGCCTGGCTTGGGGAATTGTTGGAATGCGATCTCAAGCTCGTACAGCGAGTCGTTGCGCGCTTCGTCCACTCGCGGCGCCTGCGAGGTTGGACCGATGAAGAGTCCCGAAAACAAGTACGACAGCGACGGATGATTGTGCCAGTAGGAAATGAGGCTTCGCAGCAGATCCGGCCGCCGCAGAAACGGCGAATCCTTCGGCGTGGCCGCGCCCATCACAATATGATTGCCGCCACCGGTTCCCACATGGCGCCCGTCGATCATGAATTTCTCAGAGCGCAGACCGCAGTCGCGCGCGACGCCGTAGAGGTGCGTGGTGAGCGCCGACAGCTCATCCCAGCTCGCGCTCGGCTGCACATTTACTTCGATCACGCCGGGATCGGGGGTCACCTTGAAGTTCATCAGACGCGGATCCTGCGGCGGTTCGTAACCCTCCAGAATCAGCGGTTGACCGAGCATCTTCGCGCTCGCCTCGACCGCAGCGAGGACCTGAAGGTAATCGTCGAGCGTGCGCGTCGGCGGCATGAAGACGTAGAGCACGCCGTTGCGTTGCTCGGCGCACAGCGACGTTCGGATGACCTGGGTGGCGGCGTCAGATTCGCCGGCGTGCTTGTCGAGCAGTTTTCCATGTGGCGCGAGCGCGCCGAACTCCTGGGTGGGATCCGGCGGGTGGATGTGCGGAAAGTCGCCGGGGCTGATCGCAGGCAGCGAATCCAGCGGCAGCCGGTAGCCGATCGATGAATCGCCGGGAATCAGATAGCAGCGCTCGCTGCGCAGGTACCAGCGGCTGCTTTGCCAGGGCGCACCGTCGAGGGTGCGCGCGATCGGCAGGACATAGCCGATCGGATCGCCCAACTCGCCGCCGAACACACGCGTCAGACGTGCGCGCTCGAGGGGATCCGCGAGATGAGAATTCAGAGGATCGACATTCGCAGGCAGCTTGCGCTCGCGCAGCAAGTAATAAAACACATCCTCGTATGCGGCGAATACGGAGTCGGCGGACACACCCAAGCGCCGCGCCACCTCCTGCAACAGCCGCGGCGCGTTTGCGGCAGCCGCAGGATAACGATGCGTCTCATCAGCAAGAAGAGCACCATCGCTCCAGACGGGCTCGCCGTCTTTGCGCCAAAAGCAGTTCAGCGACCAACGCGGCAACTGTTCGCCGGGGTACCACTTGCCCTGACCGAAATGCGCAAGCCCAAACGGCGCGTAGCGCTGCTTGAGCGTGCGGAACAGTTCCGCCGCGATTTTTCGTTTGTTCTCACCGAGCGCCTCGGTGTTCCATTCCGGCGCCTGCGCATTCTCGATCGAGACGAAAGTGGGTTCGCCGCCCATGGTCAGACGCACATCCTCGCTTTGCAGGGTCGCATCGATCTGCTTCCCCAGCGAATCGATCGCGCTCCATTGCGGTTCCGAATAGGGTTTGGTAACGCGCGGCGCCTGCCACACGCGCTCGACTTTCATCGCATATTCGAAACCGGTCTGGCATTCGTCCACCGCGCCGGATAGCGGCGCCGCCGACCGCGGATCGGGCGTACACGACAGCGGGATATGGCCCTCGCCGGTCAGCAGGCCCGAGGTCGGATCCAATCCGATCCAGCCCGCTCCCGGCAAGTAAACCTCGCACCAGGCGTGAAGGTCCGTGAAATCATGACTCGGGCCTGCGGGGCCCTCGATGGGTTTCGTATCGGCGACCAGTTGAATGAGATACCCCGACACGAAGCGCGCGGCGAGTCCCAGATGTCGCAGCAGTTGGACCAGCAGTTCGGCGGAGTCGCGGCAGGAGCCTGAGCGCTTCTCGAGCGTCTCTTCAGGCGGCTGTACGCCAGGTTCCATGCGAATGACGTAGCGCACATCGGCCGCGAGACGGCCGTTCAACTCCACCAGAAAATCGATGGTGGTGCGCGGCGTGCGCGGGATAGCGTCGAGATACCGGACAAACAGCGGCGTCGCCGGTCCCGCCGATAAAAACGGCGCGAGTTCACGCGCTTCGATTGCCTCGTAGTTAAACGGGAACTGCTGCGCGTAGGGCTCCAAGAAAAAGTCGAAGGGATTCTGCACCGCCATTTCGGCGGTTAAATCCACCTCGATCTTGAGTTCCTGTGTCGGCTTCGGAAATATTACCCGAGCGACGTAGTTCGAGAGCGGATCCTGCTGCCAGTTGATGAAGTGCTCGTCGGGGGTGATCTTCAGCGAATAGGACATGATGCGTGTTCGGCAGTGCGGTGCCGGCCGCAGCCGAATGATCTGCGGCCCCAGTTTGACCGGCCGATCGTAGCGGTAATGCATGATGTGATTGAGCGCTACGTGCACCGACACTTGAATCTCTCCGTGGAAGCCAGCCGCATTCTACGCGGATCGGCTGCGGGCGCCGCGATACTCATCGATGGTGGTGTGGATGAAGCGCAGCTTGCGGATGGCGGGCGCGGATAAAATAAACGGATAGCTGTCGGGCAGGCCTAAGCCGCGGCTCAAGTTGTTGAGTACGTACGTGAGCGACAGCCATGCCTCGACCATTGCATCGAAGTCGCGGTAATGCGGGTTGAGCGGATCGGGCGGCGGTTGCATGCGCGGCTCGTCGCTGCGTTTTGGCCTAAGCGCGAGACCGGCGGCACCCGCTGTTTCGAGCGCATCGACCATGTGCAAATAATGGGCCCAGGACTCGGCCCAATCCTCCCACGGATGCATGGTTGCGTAGGCGCTGATGAAATCCTGCTCCCACCGCGCGGGCGGTCCTTCTGCGTAGTGCCGCTCCAAGGCTTTCTGATAGTCGGCGCGCTCGTCGCCGAAAAGTTCGCGAAAGGCCTCCAGTTTGGTGCCGCTCGAAATCAGCCTATCCCAAAAATAATGGCCAATCTCATGGCGAAAATGCCCCAAAAGGGTGCGGTAGGGCTCTTTCTGTAGTGCGCGCTCCCTCTCGCGATGCACATCGTCCGCCTCGGCTATGTTGATGGTGATCAATCCATTGTCGTGTCCTGTCAAGACACGCTTGGCATCGCCATCGCTTGAATCCTCCAGGAACTCGAACGCCAGGCCCGAATCCGCGCCGGCGGCCTTCGGCTCGATCGGCAGCCATAACCCGAGCAAGGTGTAGAGCAGTCGCCGCTTGGCCACCTCGAGCCGAAACCATGCCACCCGATTACGCTCGCTCGAGAGGTCCGGAATGACGCGATTCAGTCGGCAGGATCCGCAAAAGGCGCCGGAGTCGTCGGCCGGAACGACCCAGTTGCACACGCTGACTTGATCGTAATTCGCGCACAGGCGGTAGCCGCGCGAGTCGGCGGCGTCCAGTTCGGCCCGCCACAGGCCGTCAGGACGTTCGCTGAGCGCACCCATGAATCCTAAATCCGGCAGGAAGGCGAGCGAATGGCCGCAGTTGAGGCAGCGCACGTTCTCGAAGAAGACCAGATTTTGGCAGTGCGTGCAGTGGAAGGTTTTCATCGCGCTGCGATGGTACCGAAAATTCAAGGTGTACGGCGTTCAGCGCATGGCGCCTACGCGCGGTCGGAGCGAATTCCTACGGGAACACTCATGCGCGCATGCCATAAACAGCAACGGGATGAACTTACCTTATCAGCCGAGGAGGACTTTGCATGAAAATCCGCTTTGGCTACGAGTTGGTGTACTCGTGTCCGCAGCCCGTGCCGATGATCTTGATGCTGCACGTTCATTCAAGCCGGACGGCGGACCTGCTGCGCCCGGATCAGATGATTACGCAGCCCTATCTCGTTCCTGACACCTATCTCGATGTGTTCGGCAATACCTGTACCCGAATCGTGGCACCCGCCGGCGAGATTCGCTTCACGGCAGACGGCCTGATCCAGGATAGCGGCCTGCCGGAGCCCGAGTTTGCGGAGGCGCAGGAGCATCCCGTTGAGGAGCTGCCGCATGACACGCTCATTTATTTGCTCGGCAGCCGATACTGCGAAACGCAGCGCTTAATGGATGATGCGTGGAGGCTATTCGGTCACATCACGCCCGGCTGGTCGAGAGTTCAAGCGGTGTCTGATTTCGCGCATCAGCACATTAAATTTGGCTACCAGTTTGCATGCCCGACCAAGACGGCGTGGGAAGTGTATTGCGAACGGCAGGGAGTGTGCCGCGATTATGCGCAACTGATGATTGCACTGCTGCGCTGCCTGAATATTCCGGCGCGCTACTGCACCGGCTATCTCGGGGATATCGGCGTACCCATACCCGACGCGCCGATGGATTTTTCCGGCTGGCTGGAAGCCTACATCGGCGGCGCGTGGCACACATTCGATCCGCGCAATAATCAGCGCCGCATCGGCAGGATATTAATCGCGCGCGGCCGGGACGCAGCCGATGTCGCCATTAGCACCGCGTTCGGGCCCAATGTTCTTCAAGTGTTCAAGGTTTGGACCGACGAGGTGGAACACCTCGCACTGTATGGCTGAGCTTGAGGCCGGCGCGCCGCCAGCCGGCGCAGCGGGTTCTAGAGCCCGGTCCTATGTGACGGAGTAACCGCGAGCGTCGAGACAGGCGGCTTCCGCGCGCAGATAATTCCCTCGATTGGGATCAGCGGCCGCTGCTGCTCCAGCAGCGGGACTATTGCCGGACTGCGTCGCTGCCCACTGCCGGCATTCCGACTTATCCTTGGCCTGCTGCTCATCGGACTGGCCGTTCTTAGGGTAGGCAATCAGCTCAGTGACCGCCTGCGATTCCGCCTGCTGCTCCACCTCCGGCGGCGGGTCAACTGTTTGGTACTCGCCCGCCGATCCATCCCAGGTGTAGAAGGTGTCATCAGCGTAATAATAGGGAATGCCGCCCCACCAATAGGTCGAGTAGTACAGCGGTAGCGCGGAGAAATACAGACCGACCCCGAGGCCAACGCCGAATCCGAAGCCGTAGCCGCGGAACCCACCGCCATATCCGCGGAATCCTCCGCGATAGCCTCCACCAGGGTACCGGCCGTACCCGCCACCGGGGCGCCCGCCTCCCGCGAAGTGGCCTCCGCCGCTCATGTGGGCCCCGCCGCTCATGTGGCCGCCTCCGCCGCCATGACCGCCGCCTCCCCCTCCGCCATTCGCGTTCGCAAGACTAGACAAGCCCAGCGAAACCAGAATTCCGCATGCCAGCAGCGGCAAGCGGCGTTTGATCGAACTAAGTTTATTCAACATATTTCACCGCAGACACGGCCGAGGCCGCCCTCAAAACTGTCTCGCACGCGAAGATCGATGGCCTCGCGCGCGCGAAATACACGCGAACGCACTGTTCCAACCGGACACGACATTGCCCCGGCCACCTGTTGATAGCTGAGGCCATCAACCTCGCGCAAGACAATCGCACGCCGTTGATCTTCGCAGAGAGCATCAACGGCCGAGCCGATCGCCGCAAGGATCTCGTCGGTCACCGCAAGATTCTCCGGAGTGGCCGATTCTTCGACCTGCTCGCTGTACGATCCTTCCATGGAAACGACATGCGCATTACGCGCGTGTACGTGAAACGCCGTCATGGCTGCGTTAATCGCGATGCGATGCAGCCACGAATAAAACGACGCATCGCCTCGAAAGTTAAGCAAGCCTCGATATGCCTTGAAAAACGTGTCTTGCACCAAATCTTCCGCGTCCGCCTCGTTGCGCGCGTAACGCAGGATCAACTGCATGATGCGTGCCCGGTATTTACTGACCAGCGCGTCGAATGCACGGGCATCGCCGGCTTGAGCTTGCCGAACGAGCTTTTGATCGAAAGAATCCGCCGTTTGCAACATTTCTAGATGCTTTGTCGCGATGCAATTGAAGTTAACTATAGGATGAGCGACATAGATTAGAATTGAACGAACTTCACATTAGAAAGTTTCTCAGAATCCCGTCTAGCTCGCGCCACTCGTCGTGAGAATCTGCCCAGTGGACGCCCGCACCCTTTCAGAACTATCCGCCGGTCTCGCCGGATCCAGCGAGACCCGCCGTCGGGGGAATCTCACGCGAAAGCAGCTGCCCTCACCGAGCTGACTGGACACCTCGATGTCCGCCCCGTGCATCGAACATATGGATTTGACAATCGATAGACCCAGCCCCGCGCCGCCGTCGTCGCGAGATCGGGCCTCATCAGCGCGATAGAATCGGTCGAATACGAGCGGCAAGGAGGCCTTTGGTATACCGACGCCCGTATCGATCACTTCCAGTAGCGCATAGGTATCGTCCTCGGAGGTACGCAATATCACGCTGCCTCTCGCCGGGGTGAAGCGGATCGCGTTGTCCAACAGGTTCACGACTATTTGTTTGATACGCGATCCGTCGCCCCGGATTACGGCGCGATTCAACGCCGACAATTCAATGGCAATTCCGCGATCCTCGGCCATCAAACGCATTTGCTCGGCGGTGCTGCGCGCCAGTTCCGCCAAATCCAACTCGACACATTCGCGCAGTGTCTCGCCTGCATCGAGACGCGACAGCACGAGCAAGCCTGATACCAAGTGCTCGAGGCGAGCCACTTCCTCGAGCACGCTGCCGACGCGCTCACGCAATGCATCCCCGGTTAAACCGCCTTCATTCGAAAGTTCTTGCAGTTCGCCCTTGATCACCGTGAGCGGGGTGCGCAGTTCATGCGAGGCGTCCGCCAAAAACCGCCGCGAACTTTGCACCGAGTCGCGCAATCGTCCCAGCATGTTATTCAGAGAAATCGATAGTCGTTCGAGCGCATCCCCAGTGGCAACCACCGGCAAGCGCAATGACAAGTTTTGCAGGCTCATCTGCTCGGCGGTTTGCGATAGCCGATCGACCGGGCGCAGCGCCCGCATGACCAACAGATACCCGCCAACCGCCGCACAGCCGATCAGGGTGGGAAGCAGCACGGCCAGAAGATCGCGCAACCGCGCCAGAGCCATTTCACTGGGCAGCATGGAGAGCCCGATCTCCAGTACATACTGTCCCGAGACCGTGTCGGTGGCGGTCGCACCGACGATCAAATGTTGCTCTGGAAGAATGGCGGGATGAAACTCGGCTGCGCTCTTGGTGTTGCCGGACGGCAGACGCGCAGCGAAGTCAAAACGGTTGAAGCTGCCATCGGAGGGTGGGCCGGAGAGAAAAACCAGTTTTCCGGGAACGCGCGTGACTCGAATAAATCGATTGTTGGCTTCCGGCGCCAAGTGCAGCTCGATTTCTTGCGCGATGGCGTCGTCCGCTGCATCCGATGGTGCGCGCGCCAGGATTTGCTCCACCTCTGTCGTGCGGCGTCTGAGGGAATCTTGCAAATTGGAACGCAGGTAGTGCTGCAGGCCAAAGAAGGTGACGGCGGCGACCAAAAGAAAGGTTGCGCCGAGAAGCAGCGTGTACCACGCCGTCAGACGGAACGCGAGAGAACGGGGATTCATTCCGAGGAGACCTCGAGTTTCGCTTCGGCGCCGCGAATGCAATAACCCACGCCGCGTACCGTGTGAATCAATTTCAACGGGAATGGCTCATCGACCTTCCTGCGCACATAGCGCACGTAGACATCGACGATATTCGTCACACCTTCAAAACTCTGATCCCATACGTGATTCAATATCATGGTGCGCGAGAACACCCGTTCCGGGCTGGACATGAGGTACTCGAGCAGAGCGTATTCCTTGGCGGTGAGTTCGATTAGCTTGCCGTCGCGCCGCACCTGCTGCGTGGCACGATCCATTTCCAAATCGGCCACGCGCAATACATCATGGCGTTCCGCCGGTGCGCGGCGCAGCTGCGCTTTTATGCGTACCAGGAGCTCCGCAAAATCGAAAGGCTTCGTCAGATAGTCATCGGCGCCGGCTTCGAAATGCGTCACCTTGCTCTCGATTTCGTCTCGCGCCGTAAGCACCAGCACCGGGAGCGCCGGGTGCGAGCGGCGCACACGTCGCAGAAGCTCCGTGCCGCTCAACTGCGGCAGCATGAGATCAAGGACCAACAAATCGTATTCATAGGCGTGAACGTAACTCTCGCCATCTATGCCGTTGGCGGCCAGATCGACAGCAAAGCGCTCCGCGCGCAGTCCGCGCGCCACGAACTCCGCCAGCTTCCGATCGTCCTCGACGAGCAGTATTCTCATCCTGACCTCCTGGACTTCCTATTGGACCTGATGAAGATTAGAAAGTGCTGAGAAACGGCAAACTTTCATGTGATTGCGATGGCGCGCAACATGGCCGCGAGTGGAACCACCCGGGGTTGCGATGAGTCTATAGGGGGTACGAACACGCGCTTGATACCCCGATTCGAAGGAGATCGCACATGGAAACCACGCTGGTCGCGCTCCCACGGGTTCGGGCGCCAGCCGATTTTGTCGAGCGAAGTGCGATCGAAGACGATACCTATCTGGAGCCTGGCGATTCGGCGTTCTACGCGCTCACCGACTTCCGGCGGGAAAGTCCCGGGACTATTCAGCCGCGTGTATCTATCGATGCTGCGCTCGCCGAGATGAATCGGCTGGGTGTGCATGCCCTGCTGGTAACCGAGGAGGCGTCGAATCAGGAAGACCCTCAAATTCTCGGCTTGATCACTGAATATGACATCCAGCGAGTACGCCCTCATCGATATGACGGAACATCGGCAATCATCAAGCCGAAATACGCCAGCGTCGGTGATGTGATGACTCCCTCGACGGAACTATCGCTGGTCCATCTCGAATCCTTGCAAACACTAGCCGCATTTGAAGTCTACGAGATGTTTCAGGGAACCGGCTTGACGCATTTGCTCGTAGTTGAAACTCAGGGCGATGATTTATTCGCCGCAAGAGGCCTGCTGTCGCGAGCGGCCCTCGCGAGACGACTACGCCGTAACCATGGCATCTAACGTTTAAGGGACCTTCGTCGTAAAATGGGGCATCTCGGGGTGGCTCCATGGCACTGGTCAGAATGCATTCGAGCGCCTGCGCCTGGCGTGCGCGACCCCCAGAGAAAATGGTAAGCCAAAGTCAGGCTTGTGGGGAGAGTTCCAAATGGCGAAATCAACGCGACGCGAGTTCATATTTTTGGCTGCTGCCGCTTCGGCGGGCTGCGCAGCGCGCGGAAGCAAACTTCCAGCAACCAGCGGCCCTGTGCCCGTAGTCCGCGCCCCCGCGGTGGGCCAATCCTGGCGCTACGCCAAACATGATTACTTCAGAGGCAAGGTGGTCGATACCCAGATCGATCGTGTGTCTAAAATCAGCAACTCGGTCGAGGTCGAGTCGCATTCTGAGCGGGCCGGAGAGAACCTGATCACATTCCCTTCTTGGGGCGACAGCTGGTGGCAAGAATACATGGGCAACGAACCCGGTGCAGCAGGCCCGACAGAGGTCCAGAAGCCGTGGGGGATGATCGTCATCGACCCGCATTGGACTGAGCTGCAGGCGTTCGAGAAAGCCATTCCGCTGTGGCCGTCGCAATTGGCTCCAGGTTGGTCGACAACTGTGGCTACCTATTACAAAATCCCGAGTACTCAAGAGAAAATGCCGTGGCAACTGTCCATGCATGCCCAGCGCTGGGAGTCGATCACGGTGCCGGCTGGACGCTTCAACGCGCTGCGCTACTACAACATCATCGATTTTCGGTTTAGAGACGCTGCAGAACGGACCGCCGCGATACGCCAGGAAAACATTTGGTTCGTGCCAGAAATAGGTCGGTGGGCGAAACGCGAGAGTCGTGGAATCTTTCGTGAGGATGTGGGATATGAGGTCAAAGAAAGCAGCTATCGATGGGAGTTGTTGAGCTGGACCTAGGGCGGTTCTCAGCCGATCGCCGTGTTAGGCGACGCGCAGCGCTAAGCTCGCCGCGACGCAGAGGCCGGCCACCAGGATGGGAGGAACACGCCGCCATTGCAGCAGCACGAATCCCAGAATAATTACTCCCGCGTCGAAGGCGCTATGAATCGCGGTGACTGCTATGGGGTTGTAGAGCGCGGCGCCCAGCAAGCCCACCACGGCTGCGTTAATGCCGGCGAGCATCGCGAGCGCGCTCGGAACGCGCGCAAGCTGCGACCAAAGCGACAGCCCGATCAGACTCAAGAGCAGCCCTGGCAAAAAAATCGCCAGCAGCGCAAGTACGGCCCACGGCAGCGACGCACCCGTCGGCGCGCTTGCCGCACCCAGGAACGCTGCGACCGTGAACAAAGGCCCCGGCATCGCCTGGGCAAAACCGTAGCCGGCAAGGAACCCTTCATTCGATATCCACTGGCCGGGCACGAGCGCATTCTGCAGCAGCGGCAACACAACATGACCGCCGCCAAAAACGAGCGCGCCCGCCCGGTAAAATATGCTCGCCAGCGCAATTGGCCCGTGCGGCGCGAAAGCGCTCAAGGCCGGCAGCGCGATCAAGAGCCCGCAGAAAACAGTCAGCGCGATCCACGCGATCCGATGGTGCGTCGCCGGCGGCAGTACGATGATGGCAAATTTGAGCTTTCTGCAAACGATGCTGCCGGCGATGGCGCCCCCGGCCAGCGCCAAGAGCTGAAGCATGGCGTTGCTGTGAAACGCGAGCAGTGCCGCGGCGGCGAGCGCGATGGCCGCTCTCTGCCAATCGGGGCACAAGCTACGAGCCATGCTCCAGACGGCCTGGGAAACCACCGCCACGGCCGTCAGCATGAGTCCATGCGAGAGCGCTTGCATGAAGGGTCCTGGCGAATGAGGCGCAAGCATCGCAAAGGCATACATCAAAACCGCGGAGGGAAGCGTGAAGCCGACCCACGCGGCCAGCGCACCGAAGATCCCCGCCCGGCGCAGGCCAATGAGAAAACCCACTTGGCTGCTCGTGGGACCGGGGAGAAGCTGGCACAGAGAGACCAGGGCAGCGTATTCCTCGGCGCTCAACCAGCGCCGCTTCTGAACGTATTCGCGATTGAAGTAGCCGAGGTGCGCGATCGGGCCGCCGAAGGATGTGAGGCCGAGTTGCAGGGACGCCTGCAAGACCTCGGCAGGCGATCCGTTCGCGTGCCGGGGCAAGTTCTGGCCTGCGCTGTTGGGGGTCACGAAGCTAATCGTACCAGCCATTAGCAGCCTCGCAGGCCGCGCGGCGGAGCGCGATTCTAGGAGCTAGGCGGCGGTGGCCGCTTCATCTTGCGCCGGCGGCGCGCTCATGAGGCCCCGAGCGAAGAATGCCACGATCAGTCCGAAGACCAGCATCGCGGCCATATTTTCGGCAAATTTCAGGGTCGTAAAGTGCGGCGCTGATTTCCATGCCGATAGCGGTAGCACGACGTAGTTCATCACGAAAAAAATGATCGCCCCATAGACGAGTCCGCTGGGTATCCAACGACGCAGCAACCCCGGGACGGTTTTCGAGAATACGACATATATCGCCGCGATCAATACGCCCATGATCTCCTGCAGCACCGCCCCCAGGATCACCGTCGCGATCCCGCCGTCGCGGGATGCCTTGCCCAGCAGGCCGCCGGCGATTACCTGCATGATGGATAAGGGGCTGCGGCCGGTGATCAGTGAGGCGGCCGCGATGTCGATGGTGGCAGCGATGACGCCGCCCAGGACAATGGCACTTAAAACTTGGCGATTTTTGGGCTGCATGGATCGCAGGCACAGTAAATGCACACGCGGCCTACCTCAAGATCCGCTCAGCGACTCTTTTAGGGGACCACTTTGCACGGCCTCTCGCGCCCTCTTTCGCGCGCCCCTAATGTGGCGCGGATACTTTGCGCAGCGCCTGATCCGCTTCGTGCTGCCAGTCGTCCCGATCGCGGCTCGGGGGCAATCCCTGGATTACATCGCGCGCGCGCCGATAAGTATCCACCGCCCCCTGGGTGTCGCCGGTCTTCGCCAGTGCCTCTGCCAGCGCCAACACATTCGGCGGATAGTCGGGCCCCAGTTCAGCGGCGCGCCGCGCGGCCGCCAATCCTGCCTCGGGGTCGCCCGGTCCTAAGGGCCACTCGGGTGCCTTGATCAGGACCAGGGCCTTCACGCGCGCAGGACCCGCTTGGTCATACTTAGGATCCGCTGCTTCGGCGCTGCTCAATGCCGAGAGCATCGACTTCAGCGCCTCGTTTGCCTGCAAGGGATGAGCCCGAGCCTTCAGGCCCAATGCGATGCCGTCATAATATAAACACGCGGCAGCCTGCGGCGCGCGTTGCAGGCAGGCTTGCGCATTTTGAATGGCATCGGCTGCGAGTTGATCACGGATTTTCGAATCCGTCTCGAGGTCACTGCGCCGTGCGTCTGCGGCGACGGCCGCCGCCAGCTGCTCGACGGTCATTGAGGAGGGCGGCGAGGCCGGCCGAGTCAGCGGCGTGTTGCATCCCGCCGTACTTAGCATAGCGATGGCGACGCCGATGACGCGTTTCACGGCTTGCCGGCGTTGCCGGGCAACTGCGGCAAAACGAATCCCTTGAGCTTGAGCGATCCCAGCATTTCCGCGCCGCCCTTCGTAGCATTCAATTTAACGAGCGCCGCCTGAAATGCCTTGGCACGCGCATCAGGTAGGCGCGAATCGACCACCGTAATGAGTGCCACCGGCAGCGGCGTGGATTGCGTGAGTGTTTTTAATTGCGCGGCGAAGGGCAGCGTGACAAGCGCGGCGGCCTGCGTCTGGTCGAGTAGCGCCAGAACCGGCTCACCGGAAGCGACCCGCCGCAACGCGCTTAAGATTTGCCCGGTCGCCTCGATCTTGAGGTCAGCGGGGAGAGGAGCCCACGCGGCAAGCGCTGACTGCTTTACAAACTCCGGCGCATACCCTGCGACACTCAAAATCGTATAGCCCATCATCGACCCTGCACCTGTGACCGGGCCACCGGCCTTGCCGACCAGCGTCCAACGCTCCTGGGTGCCCACGCCCACTACGTCGACCTGCGCGAGTGGGCTTAAGTGCAGCGCCGCCGCGTGCTGAACATAGAAAGCGTAAGGCATGAACGCGAGAACCGAGTCCGGGTCGCCCAGTTTTGCAAGACTGCCCTGGTCGGTGGGGTCATAAATGGCGGCAAGACTGTCGGGCTTCCATCCCGCGGACGCCGCGGCCGCCTTGGCGAACTGGTCCACGTAAGGCTGCGCATCGCCGGCCCCGCCAGGGTAGCCGGGCGCGCAAAAAACCAGGGTCGCCAATGCAGCCAACGTGAGTGTGCTCATGGCGACAGGCTATCATTAGGCCACGATGAGTGACTATCGGACGATGTTCGTTTCGCCCCGCCTGCTGCAGCTCTTTTTGAGGGTATTGCGGGCACGGCACCTGATTTTGGGGCTATTCGCGCTCTTGACGCTCGCGGGTATCTACGGCGCCCTGCGCATACCCACCGATAGCTCGATCGACCGCTTGATCGTCAGCAGCGACCCAGTGGCGCAGGCCACCCGCGAGTTCGAGCGGGTGTTTCCAGAAGGCGAACAAGCCCTCATCGTGCTCGAAGCACCGGATCCCTTAAGCCCCGCTGTGCTGCAAGGTGTCGACCAACTGGAGCGTCAACTCGACCAGATTCCCAAAGTCGCCGCGCACAGTCTGCTCACCTTGTATTTTCGATCCACCCCGCCCGCCAGCATCGACGCCGATGAAGCGGCGAAGTTGCGAGCCTTCGCGACCGGGACTTCCCTGGTCCGCCGCGCCGGGCTGATGGGCGACCATTATCTCGGCATCGGGCTCGAACTAAAGGTGAATTCACCCACCGAACGCGACCAAGTTTTGGCCGCGATCGACGCCCGGGTTCTGCCAATCGAGGCGACCGGCCACCCTTTCACGGCCGTTCGACGCGTCGGGGCGCCGTGGCTCGATGCGTGGCTGGAGAAGCAAACCGGGGAGTCGACAAAAAAGTTTATGCCGTTGTTCGGTATCTTTCTGCTCACGCTGGTGTTCATCGTATATCGATCCTGGCGCGCTCTGGCCGCCATCATTCTCACCCTCGGCTCAGCGGTCGCGATTGCGGTTGGATTCGGCGAGCTCCTCGGATTTTCAAATAGCGTGGTGTCGACCTTGGTGCCCTTGACCGTCATGGTCACGACCACAGCCACCCTGGTCTACATTCATTCGAGGTACATGGAGCCGGATGGGGCCCCGCCTCTCGAGCATCATGCTCGCGCACTCGCCAATAAATTCCTGCCCTGTACGGCATCGATGTTCGCCACTTCCGTCGGCTTTGCGGCATTGACTGTGTCCGACATTCGCCCCGTGCGCGAAATGGGATTATGGACGGCTTGCGGATTGATCGGGGCCTGGGTGGCTTGCTTCACGCTGTTTCCGGCACTGCAGTCCGTGTTGCGTGCGCCGCGGCGCTTGGACGCCACCACGGACGAGAAGTGGTTCGGCAAATTTGTCGACGTGCTGGTGCCGGCGACGCGCCGTTACCGTTGGTTCCTGGTGGCGGGCGCGGTGATAATCATGTTGTGCGGCGCCACATCGCTTTTCGGTATTCCCGGCAAGCTTGCGCCGCTGGAGCTTGAGACCGACGCACTGACGTATGTCAATCCCCGCGAACCGGTGGCGCAAGACACGCGCCAATTCGTCCAAACCAATGGACTGGATGTGCAGGATTTGTGGCTGCAGACCCAACCGGGCCACGCGTTGGATCCCGAGTTCCTGCGCAGCGTGGACCTGCTGGCGCAGCGGCTCGAACAGCATCCTGGTATCAATGCCGTCGACGGACCCACCACGCTGCTGCGCTGGGCACGTTATATCCAATCCCGCTCCGATCAGTTGCCCACCGCGCCCGACGCGTGGCCGAAGCTCGCCGCAGATCTGGAGCAGATCCTATTGACTGAACCCAGCGCCCGCAGCTATGTCGACGTTGCCGATCTGTCGAGCGTGCGCTTGAGCATACGCGGCCGCGCGGAAGTATTTGGACCATCGGGCGCCATGCGAAAATTCATTCTTCAGACCTGGAATGAGGCACAGGCGAGCGATCCGAATTTTAAATCCGTGCACGGTCAGATGGCAGGCAACGGCGTATTGTCCGCCATCATCACCGAGCGCTTGCTGCCGACGCTCACGCAAAGCTTTGCGATCACCGCGAGCGTCATTTTTCTCGCCTTCCTGGTGGTGTTTCGCAGCCCCTCCGCACGCCTCATGACCATGATTCCGTCCTTTTTCGCCATCCTGTCGGTATTCATCGTCATGCGCGTCGCGGGCATTCCGCTCAACATTGCCACGATTCTCATCGGCTCGACGGTGCTGGGCGCAACTGAGAATGATCAGGTGCACTTTTTCTATCATCTTCAGGAGGGCCGTGCGAGCGGCTCCACGAGCGGCGCACTCAAGCATGCGATGCTCACCGCCGGCCGGCCGATTCTCTTTGCGACGCTGATCAACACCAGCGGCTTTTTAGCGCTGACCCTCTCAGATCTGCCGCCGATGCGCCAGTTCGGCGTCGTCTCCGCCTCCGCCTTCGTGCTGGCGTTGATTGCCGACTTTACCGCGCTCCCGGGTGCACTTTGGATCTTAAGCCGCGAAACGCGGCGCAAAGCCGCAGCGGCGAACGCTTAGCCCAAGCCGTGGCGTGCGGAGTTGCCGCCCCGCACGCCACCCTTTTCTCGGTCTAGTCCTTCGGAGGAGGCGGACTCGCATTCGGTTGCGTCGGAGATGCCGGCGGTGCGTTCGGATTGGCGTCCGGCGTGTTCGGCGACGTTGGATTCGATGACGGCGGTGGGACCTCCGGCGACGAATTGGGCATCGACGGCGATGTGGGTGAGGTCGGCGTGTGCTGTGCACAGCCCGCTGCGATCGCGCTCAGCGCGATGACCGCGAGGGTAGACTTGGTCGCATTCATATTGCACTCCTCTATAAAGAGAAAAATTGTTGCCGGCTATCCGCCGACGCTGACGCCCGCGCTGACAGCGATCGCTTGAATCTTCTTCAAGTGAGCTTCCATTGTCGGCAAGGTGGCACTGGCGAAGGCTCGCGCGTCGGGGTCTTGGCCGGATGCCGCTTCCTTCTTGAATTCGACGATATCCTGTTCATGATCCTGGATCATTCCTTTGATGTAGGACTTATCGAACGATTGGCCGGAAAGAGCCTCAAGCTTGGACTTCGCCTCCATTTCGGCAACACTCGGGTTGGCGGGCAACGTAATGTTTTTTGAGTGAGCGAGAGCCTTCAGCTTATCGTTGGCCGCCGAATGGTCATTGACCATTTGCGCGCCGTAATCCTTCACGCTCGGGCTTTGGGCTTTTTGCTGCGCCAACTTCCCCATTGCCACTTCCGCCATGCCGCCTTCCGCTGCGTCTCGATAGAACTTCGAGTCGGGGATTTCCGCGGAAAATGCGGCCAAGGGAAGCAGTAAAACCAACGATGCGGCGAATTGCTTCATACAGGTCTCCGTGGGACTCTCTGGTTTTAACGCCAAAGTGCACGTTATGAGGCTCGTTTCGCATAGCCAAGTTCCCCCGCCTGCTCGTAGGAAAAGAGGAAGTTTTACACTAGGGAAACGGGAGTTTGGATGACAGTCGACTGTCAGGCACGTGAGGGTCATCCCCGCACGCGCGAGGAACTCTTGCCAATTCTGCGCGGTCGAATGCTAGCTGCATGAGCGCTGACAGTCACCGGCGCCGCGCGTTTCGATTAGAGTAACCAGCACTCAGGGATAGGGACCGCCCATGTTTTGGCACGACCTGCGAATCGCCCTGCGAAGCATCCGGCAGAACCCGTTTATTGCGGCTCTGATCGTCGCAGTGATTGCGGTCGGCATCGGCACCTCGGTGGTGGCAATTACCCTGTACCACGCAAAAGCCGGTAACCCCATCTGGTGGAAGAATGACGTCCTGTTCCGGGTGCTGATCGACAGCCGTCCCGCGGCGGACGAAACGGACAAGGACCAGCCGCATGCGGAAAATCCGCCGTTCACCTTGATTTATCGAGATGCGTTGGCGATCTACCAATCGAAGATTCCCGAACGCAGCGTAATGATGTCTTACTCCAGCGGGAACGTGGATTCGCAGCGACCGGGAAGCCCGCCGCTTCGTCGCGAAGTTCGCGCGACCACGCGAGAATTTTTCTCGATGTTCGATGTGCCGTTTCGCTACGGCCGTGGATGGACGCAGGCGGAGGATGAGGGTCCTGCCCAGGTTGTCGTCATCAGCAGTTATCTCAACGATCGGTTATTCGGGGGCGGCAACAACATCGGCCGCAGCTTGACCTTGAACGGTCAGCATTTCACGGTCATCGGCATCCTGGCCCAGTGGCTGCCATTGCCCCGCTTCTATGATGAGGCGAAAGACTTCGGGCCTCCGGATGATCTGTTTATCCCTTTTCGCTGGCTTGAGTCCGTGGAGGGCCTGGCGTTCGACGGATTCTGCTATCGAACAAAGACAATGCTCGAAACATTCAAGGCTTTGGCTGCGTCTGAGTGCGTTTCATCGACCGGCGTATGGGCCGAGTTGACGACGAAACGCCAGTACCGCGAGTACGCACAGTTTCTGGAAAACTACCACCGCGCTCAGCAGCAAGCCGGTCGATTTGCGAGGCCGCCGAACACCCGTCTGGCGAGTGTTTCGACCTGGCTCGAGATGAATGAGGTGGTCGGCAATCAGAACAAAATTCAAGTAGTGCTTGCCCTGACGTTTCTCGGCATTTGCGTCTTGAATACTTTGGGTCTTCTGTTGGCGAAATTCATGAGTGCGGCCCCCTTGTCCGGAATTCGGAGGGCATTGGGCGCGACCCGCGGTGATGTCATACGCCAGCACCTCATGGAAGTTTCGTTGCTGGGTGTCTTCGCTGGGTTCATTGGTGTCGGTATCGCTGCCATTGGGCTGCGTTTGATCCGGATATTTGTCCTGATGCGATCGGCCCAATTCCAGGGCGACAACCCCGATTTCACCACGATCTCGCAGTCGCTCTCGCACATGGACGGACAAATGATCCTTACTGCCGTGGCCTTATCGCTTCTTGCCGGCGTGCTCGCCGGGTTATACCCCGCATGGCGCATCGGACGGCTGGCTCCGGCAACCTTCCTCAAGATTCAATAGCCGAATCAACGTGCCGATCAGAACAGTACTCAGAGCGTTATGGCATAGCCCGGCGGGCCCGTTGCTGCTCTCGGCTCAAGTGGCATTGAGCTTGATGATATTTGCAAATGTCGCCTGTGTCATCGACGCGCGGCTGGAGGCCACTGAAAGGCCAACCGGAATGAATTTGGCCGATGTATTTTGGATTCGGAGCCATGGAGAGGGAAAGGACTATGATCAACAAAGTGCGGTCAAGTTCGACCTCGAATATTTGCGATCGCTTCCCGGGGTCATGGCGGCCTGCGTAAGCAATGCGATACCGCAGACCCGTTCCTATCTTCGCTCCTTGGTCTCGCCAAATCAGGATCTCAAGGAAAATAAGCGCGAAGCGTTCGTGTACCAATCGACCGACGCGATTGTCGATGTGCTGGGCCTGCATCTCATTCATGGCAGGATGTTCAATGCCGCCACGGTCTTGCCGGCGCCGCCGCGCGCCGACGTTGCGCACGAGGCTTTCGGCGCCGAGGTGGTCATTACGGAAGATCTGGCGACTAAGCTTTACGGCAGCGGCGAAGGAGCGTTGGGAAAATCAATGTACTTCAGTCTTCTCAACGGCGGATTGGCGACCGTGGTGGGTGTGGTGGAGTTGATGCAGGCGGCGCCGCCTAACGGTCCCGGGGACATTGTCTATGATGTGGTCCTGACCCCAGCGGTTCCGCAGGGCCCCAACGCGATTTACCTCGTGCGCACGAAGCCGGGTCAGCTCGACTACATCATGGGCCGAGTTTGGCGAGAACTCGAATCAAGACAACATGGCCGGCTGGTCGACAGAATGGAGACGCTCGCCGCCACTGCTACTAAATCCCGCGTCGCCGACCGCACAGACGCCGTCATTCTAGCCATCCTGTCCTCATTCGTTCTGGCCGTCACAATGTTAGGTCTGTTCGGATTCGCCGCATTCGCCGTTACCAGCCGCACCAAGGAGATTGGCACGCGGCGTGCGATCGGGGCCCGACGCGCGGACATCGTGAAAATGTTCCTGCTGGAAAACTGGCTCATCACAACGGCAGGCATCATTTTCGGCTCGATCGTCACTCTCGCTTTTGGCGTGCAGCTGCACCTGCTGTTGGAATTGCCCCGTATGCCGATCATCTTTCTGGTCGGCAGCATGGGCCTCATCTGGGTCGCCGGATTGCTGGCCGCATTGATGCCTGCGTTGCGCGGTTCGACTGTTCCGCCAGCTGTGGCAACGCGTGTCGTCTAATGAGGCGGTATGTCCGCCGCTGATAGATGGGAATCCGACCTCAAAGCGGGGTGTGCATTGTCGGTTGCAATTTTTCCGTCCACCATCTGGACTTTGCGCTGCGCGCGTTGTGCGAGCTCGTTGTTGTGCGTGACCATGAGAATCGTCGTACCCGAAGCATTGATCGAGTCGAGCAGGTCCATGATCTGAGATGACATGGTCGAGTCGAGATTGCCGGTCGGCTCGTCGGCGAGAATCACCCGCGGCTCACCGCCGATGGCGCGCGCAATGGCCGCGCGCTGCTGCTGACCGCCGGAGAGTTGCGCAGGAAAGTGCCTCATTCGGGAGGTCAGTCCTACCTTTTCCAAGGAATCCGTGACGCGTTTGCGACGCTCACTCGCGGGCATGCGACGATAATGCAGAGGAGCGTCCACGTTGTCATAGATATTCAAGTTAGGGATTAGATTGAAGCCCTGGAATACGAAGCCAATTTTTCGATTGCGAATGTGAGAGCGTTGGTTGTCTGAAAGTGCCTTGACGTCTTCTCCGTCGAGTCGATAGCTGCCGGCGTCGAATTCCTCCAGAAGACCCGTGAGGTTGAGGAGAGTGGTTTTGCCACAGCCGGAATGGCCGGTGATGGCGACAAATTCGCCGGCGTCGATCTTGAGATCAAACTCTCGCAGAGCGTAGGTCTCGACGATATCAGTGCGGAATATCTTGCTTACTGCGTTCAGCTCAATCATACCGGCTCCTTGGCGGGTCGCGTCGATCACATGGTGTCACTTCCTCGGAGTCGTGTCACCGCCATGAGCGCCTTCTCGAACTTGAACCTTTTCCTTTGGCTCCGGTCTGCCCTCTTGGACGTCTCTGCCAGTGACAACGCTCTACGATAAAATTGGCGGTGGTTACTCTGGCCAACGGCAGAGCGACCCACGGATCGCCGCGGCAATCAAAGGTGCAGTCGGGGGCTGCGATTCAATTCTTAACGTTGGCGCTGGAACGGGTTCGTACGAGCCGGCGTCTCGGTTCGTCGTGGCGGTCGAACCGTCTCGCGTCATGATCGCGCAACGTCCTGTGGGCGCAGCTCCGGTGGTCCAGGGACGCGCGGAGGCGCTGCCATTCCCTGATTGCAGTTTTGAGGCCGTCCTTGGCATCTTGACGGTGCACCACTGGAAGGATCAGGCCAGGGGCTTAGCTGAGTGCGCTCGAGTGGCACGGACCAAGGTCGTCCTGCTCACGAACGATTTTGATGTCTGCGCAAATTTCTGGCTGTTTGACTACTTTCCGGAATTGCTACGCGCTGACCGGCACATTTTTCCAAATATCGCGCGCTTTGAGGATGCCCTCGGGTCACTTGAAACCATCGCTGTTCCCATTCCCGCAGATTGCCGCGACGGTTTTCTCGGTGCGTATTGGAAACGACCAAGTGCGTACCTGGATCCCATTGTTCGGGAGAGCATTTCCACGTTCTCCAAAATTGGCAACGTTGACTCCCAGCTCGCCCGTTTGGAGAGCGACATTGTCTCCGGCGCTTGGGAACAGCGGTACCAAAGGCTGCTAGGTCTAGAAGCGTTGGACCTCGGATATCGGATTCTGATATCAGCCCAGCCACATACCAACAGCGACAGTCGGCAAGAATTGTTTTAAAGAGCGGCTTTTTTCGACAGCTTTTTACCGGGACGCACGCCGCAGCGGAGCCCGTCGATAAGCAGAGCAACCATCCGTTGCGCACGACCGTCATCTTGGGCAGGCATGCACAAGCTTGCGACGGCATGAAGAAGCTCATCTGACTCGACATCGTTGCGGATCTCGCCGGCGGCAACCGCTGACTCTAGAAGCGCCCGCAGGGCGGGTCGGACTCGCTGTTCGAAGTAGGCGCGCAAGGGTTCGAAGGCCGGGTTTCCGGAGTGCAGGGCCGGGGCGAGTCCACGTTTGGTTGCGATAAAAGCGGCATATCGCTGCATCCACTTTGCCAGTGCCTCGCCAGGCGCATGCTCCGCGGCGAGAATCGGCGCCGCCTCTGCACACGCGTCGATCTCGTGACGGAAGACGGCCGCAATGAGGTCGGCGCGCTGCGGAAAATGACGATAGAAGGTGCCGATCCCGACGCCCGCCTTCTCGGCGATTTCTCGTACGGGAGCGTCAACTCCCGAGGTCGCGAACACCGCCTTGGCCGACTGCAGCAACGCGTCGAGGTTGCGCTTCGCGTCGGTGCGCACGCGCCGCTCTGTTGAGCCGCGAGACTCGACGCCATCAGCGGGGGCTTCTGGTTTACTGCTCATTGCACCCTCAATTGACAAGCGGAATGTTGTTCCGTATAAATACGGAATGATGTTCCGCTTAATGCAGGGTAACGCAGCGCGGCGACGCTGACAACTAATCATCAGATCTAGGAGAGAATCATGCAGTACCGCACGCTGGGACGAACCGGCATCAAGGTCAGCCCTTACTGTCTGGGCGCGATGATGTTCGGCGCAATGGCCAATCCCGATCACGACGACTGCATCCGCATCATCCACAAGGCCTTGGATTTCGGCATCAACTTCATCGACACCGCCGACCGGTATAGCCGCGGCGAGTCGGAGGAGATCGTCGGCAAGGCGCTTAAGGCTAGGCGCAACAACATCGTGCTGGCCACCAAGGTGCACGGGTCCATGGGAGAGGATCCGAACCAGCAGGGTAATTCGCGCCGCTGGATCACGCAGGCGGTGGAGGCCTCGCTCCGGCGCCTGCAGACCGATCATATCGATCTTTATCAGATCCACCGGCCTTCACCCGAGACCGACATCGAGGAGACCCTTTCGGTTCTCACCGATCTGATGCGGGCCGGCAAGGTCCGGGCGATCGGATCGTCGACATTCCCGGCGTCCGAGATCGTGCAAGCTCAGTGGGTTGCGGAACGCCGGGGTCTGGCGCGCTTTCGCACCGAGCAGCCGCCCTATTCGATCCTGAACCGCAGCACCGAACGTGAGGTGCTGCCGCTCTGCCAGACCTACGGGATGGGCGCGTTGGTGTGGAGCCCGCTGGCGAAAGGCATGCTCACCGGCCGCTACCGCAAGGGACAGCCAATGCCTGATAGTTTGCGCGCCAAGGCCTTTCCGCAACAGATGGCAGACGACCGCAACCTGGACGCAGTCGAGCGGCTCATTCCCATTGCACAAGCGGCGGGGATGTCGCTGACGCACATGGCGATGGCCTTCGTGATGGCGCACCCCGGCGTGACCTCGGCGATTCTCGGCCCGCGCACGATGCCGCAACTGGATGATCTGCTCGCCGGCGCCGACGTCGTTCTCAGCGACGAAATCCTGGACCGGATCGACGAGGTCGTTGCGCCCGGAACCGATGCCGGACCGATGGGCGCGGTCTACGTGCCTCCGGTCCTGACCCAGGCAAGCCTGCGGCGCCGTCCGGTCGCCGAACGCGCGGCCGCTTAGGAAGACACCCATGCCAAACAAACCTGTCGCACTCATCACCGGCGCCAATCAGGGCATCGGACTGCAAATTGCGAAAGACCTCGTGCCACATGGCTTCACCGTTCTGGTCGGATCGCGCAGTTTCGAGAAGGGTCAGGCGGCCGCAAAAAGCATCGGCGCGGATGCCCATGCCCTGCAGCTCGATGTGACTGATCACAAATCGATTGCGGCGGCGGCGGAGCGTATCCGCCAGGAGTTTGGCCGTCTCGACGTGCTGATTCAAAACGCGGCCATCTCGAACATCAACAAAAAGGCCGGCCAGTCAGTCGAGGAATACTCGAAGACCACACGTCCTAGCGTCGTCTCGCTCGATGAAATGCGCGAGGTGTGGGACACCAATGTGTTCGGTGTTCTCGCCGTCTACCAGGCGATGTTGCCGCTCTTGCGTGCAACGCCGGGCGCCCGCATCGTCAACGTATCGAGCGGCGTTGGCTCACTGACCGCGACCTCAGATCCGGCCTTCCCCTACCGCGCGATTTTTGGTCCCGTTTATCCCGC
>Ga0209007_1000145_pt1 | contig 41000 bp, 33 predicted proteins | sample JacPinW_OM1H0_O2_FD_187961 | JGI IMG/M metagenome (GOLD analysis project Ga0209007, IMG submission 187961) | Forest soil microbial communities from Algoma, Ontario, Canada - Jack Pine, Ontario site 1_JW_OM1H0_O2 (SPAdes) (version 2) | ecosystem: Environmental > Terrestrial > Soil > Boreal... | reverse complement strand
CACCATGCCGCCGGAGCTGATCCACGCATTTGGTGTACTTAAAAAAGCCGCCGCGCTGGTGAACCAGGATCTCGGCAAACTCTCGCCTGAAAAAACTCGCTTGATTGTCCAGGCAGCCGATGAAGTGATCGCCGGAAAACTCGATGACCATTTTCCATTGCACGTTTGGCAGACTGGCAGCGGCACGCAAACGAACATGAATGCCAACGAGGTGATCTCGAATCGCGCCATCGAAATATCCGGTGGAGTAATGGGCAGCAAAAAGCCTATTCATCCCAATGATGATGTAAATATGTCGCAATCTTCCAACGACACTTTTCCTACCGCCATGCATATTGCCGCCGCTTCGCTCGTCGCGGAGTTCCTGATCCCGGCTGTCACCGGGCTGCGCGATGCCATTGACGAAAAGGCACGCTCTTTCGCATCCGTGGTCAAGATTGGCCGTACGCACCTGATGGACGCCACTCCTCTCACTGTCGGCCAGGAAATGTCGGGCTGGGTGAACCTCCTCGATCGCGACATCAAATGGTTGAAGGATGCGTTGCCTGGTCTCTACGATCTTGCCATCGGCGGAACTGCCGTGGGCACCGGCCTGAACGCTCACCCTGAGTTCGCCGAGCGTGCCGCCAAGAAAATTTCCGAGCTTACGGGTTTGCCGTTCCGTTCCCATCCCAATAAATTCGCTGCTCTCTCAGCCCACGACGAAATTATTTTTGCCAGCGGCGCTCTTAAAACGTTGGCAGCTTCGATGATGAAGATCGCAAACGACATTCGCTGGCTCGCCTCGGGCCCGCGCGCTGGCTTCGGCGAGTTGGTGCTTCCTGAAAATGAGCCAGGTTCCTCGATCATGCCCGGAAAAGTGAACCCTACCCAGTCCGAAGCCGTCACCATGGTTGCCGTACAGGTTTTCGGAAACGACGCCGCCATCGGCTTCGCCGGATCGCAGGGAAATTTCGAGCTCAATGTTTTCAAACCCGTGATCATTCACAATTTCTTGAATTCCGTGCGTTTGTTGGGCGACGCGTGCCATTCCTTCACTTCCCACTGCATCATTGGCATGGAAATTGATAGGGAACGCATTCAACAAAACGTTCAAAACTCGCTGATGCTGGTAACTGCTTTAAGCCCCAAGATTGGTTACGACAAAGCCGCGGAAATCGCGCATAAAGCGCACCACGAGCACCTGAGTCTTCGCGAAGCCGCCCTAAGATTGGGCTATCTGACAGAGAAAGAATTCGACGAACTCGTACGCCCCGAAGACATGACGCATCCGTAGCTCGTGAATGCTTTCGTTGGACTAAACTTCCCTGTAATACGCTTCTTCTATAACGAAAACTGTTTCACATCGGTACAAAATCCCGTCCCTTTCGGAAAATTCTTCGCTTTAATGCGCGATTTTCTTTGACACACTTTCGCCATTTAAATACATTCAATCTCCTCTCAGTATTTCTGGCGTTGCCCCCTTCCGTGGGAGTTCCCATGAATCTCCTGATCGCTGAAAATGACCTCGCCTTAGTGAACGTTCTAAAGCCCCACTTCGAAGCCGAAGATTACGCCGTGGACACGGCGCGCGACACCGAGCAATCCATGTCCATGCTTCGACATCGTAAGTACCACGCCGGCATTGTTGATCTTGACCTGCCTTCGACCGAGGGCATCGCCATTCTTCAATTTGTCCGGGCTGCTCATCAGGAACTACCGATTCTGATTCTTGCCAGCTGCGTCGACCCTGCCGAGCGCGCTCAGGTGCTCGATAGCGGTGCGGACGACGTCGTACAAAAGCCCTTCGCTATTTCTGAGCTGTCGGCTCGCGTGCGCGCAGTGCTGCGCCGGGGGATCCTTGGATCGCAAGCCATCTTGCGTCTGGAAAGCTTGGAATTGAACCGAGTGGAGCGCACGGTTTCGCGCGGCGGGAGAATCATTTCTCTCACACCTCGGGAGTTTTGTTTGCTCGAGTATCTGATGTTGCGTCAAGGACGCAAGACTTCCCGAGCCGAAATCATCGAACATGTTTGGAAACTCGCCAGCGATACACCGACGAACGTGGTGGACGTTTACATAAATTATCTGCGCCAGAAGATCGACGGCGGGGAGGATTGCAAGCTGATTCACACCATTCGTGGCGTCGGATACGAATTGCATTCTTCCGCCAGCTTCTATGGTCGACGAAATGCCGGATGTCCGACATTTGGGGCGATTGTATGATTCCGTCGGGAATTCTCACGCTTGAGCCACCGCTATCACGAGAACTACAGCCGGGCTCAAATCACGATGAGTCGAATTGTTCCAGCATATCTTCTCAGACAGACGAACAGCGCGACCTGCTATTGCTTGGCCATTTGCCTCAAGTGCGATTCATCGCTCGCCGCATTCACGGCCGCCTGCCGCCACAGGTTCTGCTCGATGATCTGATCCACGCCGGAATACTTGGCTTGATCGACGCTATCAAAAAATACGATCCGGCGAAAAGAGTTCAACTCAAGCACTACGCCGAATTTCGTATTCGTGGCGCTATCCTCGATAGCCTCCGTCAAGTTGATTGGAGCCCGCGAACGCTTCGCAGCCAGGCTCGCCGGCTGGATAAAACCGTCACCGACTGTCGAGCGCAGCTTGGGCGCGAGCCCACCGAGCCTGAAATCGCCGTCGCATTGAAGATGACGCTTAGCCGGCTCCAGCACCTTCGCGGTGACTTGCGTGGCCTCGACCTTATAAATTTGCAGGTGGACCCGGATCAGTTGGGCAGCGACGGCAAAGCGGTTCGTTGTCCGGCGAGAGAAGATCAGGATCCATACCATCAAACATTGCGTTCGGAAATGCAGGGACTGCTCACCGGAGCGGTCCACCAGTTGCCTTTACGTGAGCAGGAAGTGCTCGCGCTCTACGATTACGACGAGCTCACCATGAAGCAAGTGGCCAAAGCCATGGGCATCGGCGAGTCTCGCGTATCGCAAATTCATTCCAGCGCCATGCTCCATCTTCGCGACCGCTTGTTCAAACGTTTGCGGCGAGATCCGAGTGCGGCTCGCGTCGCGATGATTCCTACGAGAGCGGAGCAGGGCATTCCGCGCAAATCTATCCTTCGATGCGGCAAAAGCATCGTTGCTTCGGTGCAAAAAATGGCGGGATGATAATTCCGATGGCTCGGAAGAAAGGCTATCGCTGATTCGAAGTGGGCGCAGGCGCGTCGGGCGAGGACGCAGGCGCGCTGGTAGGCGCAGAAGTGTTGGAAGCCACTTCCGCAACCACTTTTGCTGCAAGCTTTTTGCTGATAGGGCAAAGCGAATCGTTAATACGGCATTGCGCCAGCGTCAGACGGCATCCGCAATCGCAGCTCTCGGAATTCATGCGCCTCAACGCGGCTTTCTTCAGCTCTGGCGTCAAATCCTTGAAATCTACATCAGGAAGTTCGGTTGCCAGCGCAGCATTCTTCAGGAAAACTTGCCCTTCGTCTTTGAATGTTTCAATGGTGGCATTGACCGGCATCCCGAGCAGAGCGCGCACTTCGGTTTCATAAACATAGGTTGGATACAGCCCAACGTGTTTCTGTACCACTTTGCTCTCCGTGTTCATCACAAAGGAAGTCGGAAGCGCGGGAACGCCGCCATATTCCAGAATTATTTCACGGCTGGCCATCACGATGGGATAGTTCACGCCTTCTTGCACCGCGAATTTCTTCACCGTGCGCACATCTTCCGGATCGTCCATGGAGATTCCGATCACTTGCAAGCGGTCTTTGTAACGGGTTTGCAGATCGACGAGTTCGGGAACTTCTTCGCGACAAGGCGGGCACCACGTGGCCCAAAAATTCAGCAGCACAACTTTGTCTTTCCATTCCGCGGTGGAAATCACATTCCCGTCGATATCGCGCACCAGGAAAGGCGGAGCAGCCTGCGGATTGCTGGCGAACCGAACAACCGGCATTTGGCCGGATTGTTGCGCGGCCACGTTTTTAACAGTAGCCGCCGCGTGCGCCGGCAAAACGTGCGCGCTCGCGCCAGAAGCTTTCGGCACGCGTATTAGATTTGATCGCCCCGCCGCCAGTCCGATTGCGATTCCCGCCAGACCCGCGATAGCTGCCAGAACAAAAATAAAAGATTTCTTCATGCGTCCTCAACTGCCATTCCATTATGCAGCATGCTCTCACGCCGAACAATGTGTAGCTGGCACGAATTGCGCGGGTGAATACTTGACCTGCGCCAATACGGGATAATCCATGCGACTCAGTTCCGATATGGCTTTGAATCGGCGCCACGCATCGCCTTCGTCACCTTAAGTCGTTGAGAATAAGCGCCCGTAATGCTCCGGCTGCCAAAAAGCTTGGGCATCCCGCTTGCATATGGCACTGCGTGGGTCGCGTTCCTACACGATCCGAACGGACAGCAAGTGGGGAGGAAGGGGCCCGCCTGCTGAAAGCTCCGGATCGTTCCCACCTGCCTCTGAGAGGGAAGCTAGGATGGATGACCCCATGATTCGGTTCGCCTAAACCGAATCACTGGAACGCGGCCTTTAGGGACCTTCGATCCCAAGCGAGGGTCCCTTTTTTATTGGATCGTTCGCGGCGCAAAGCCTCACGGTATGTTGCCAATCTCCGGGCAACTGAAGGAGCTCACGAGGTATTTGGATTCGACCACCTTTAGGCCGAGCTCCGAGAACGTCGCTCGCAGCTCACCTCCCGGCGTGCCACCTGGCTGTTCACGAGACGTTCGCTCCTTTCGAGATGGCTCCTGTTATAATCCGACGCATGACGTTAATGACTGCTACTTACGAATTGCAGGAACGCCTGAAGCCGGAGCATTTTCGCGCGCTCGGAGAGTTCTCGAATACTTACGGCCTTCAGAAGTTTCGTTATGACGAGAGGAAAAATCTGCTCCACTTTGACTACGACGCCTCGCGTTTGACCGACAACGTGGTAGAGAGTGTTTTGCGCCAAGCCAGAATCCCCGTCCTGCGAAGATTGGAACCTGCCCGCCCCTAATACCTGCGTCAAACATTTCGAAACCGTTGCGTGAATATTCAGTGGTCGACCTTTCTCGAATCAAGATTTTTCTTCGCAGCCGGGCATGGCTTCGCCCTTGGCGATCGTTCTCATAACTGGACCTTGCGTAGGCGAAGAGCGTTTGCGATCACGGAGACCGAGCTGAAAGTCATCGCGGCGCTGGCCAGGATGGGGCTCAGGAGCAAGCCGAAGAAGGGATAGAGGATGCCGGCCGCAACGGGGACGCCGACGGAGTTGTATACGAAGGCGAAGAAAAGATTTTGGCGGATGTTGCGCATGGTGGCGCGGCTGAGTGTTCGCGCGCGGGCGAGGCCAAGCAAGTCGCCGCGCAGGAGCGTTATTCCGGCGCTCTCCATGGCGACATCGGTTCCGGTACCCATGGCGATCCCGACGTTGGCTTGCGAGAGGGCGGGGGCGTCGTTCACTCCATCACCGGCCATGGCGACAATGTGGCCTTCGGCTTGAAACTGCTTCACGATTTCACTTTTTTGGCCGGGCAAAATCTCCGCATGGACTTGATCGATGCCGAGTTTGCGCGCAACGGATTCTGCGGTTGCGCGGCTGTCCCCAGTGAGCATGATGATGCGGATTCCCTCGCGATGAAGTTTCGCTAGCGCTTCCGCGGTCGTTGATTTTACCGGGTCGGCCACACCGATGATCCCGATGATTGCGCCGTCCGCGGCTACAAACATTACTGTTTGGCCGTCGGCTTCGAGCGATTTAGCAGTTTCGTCCAATTTCCCGATGGCGAGATTGATTTCAGCGAAGAGCGCGCGGTTTCCGAGCGCGGCGGCGCGCCCGTCAACTTTTCCCAGGACACCTTTTCCGGTTTGCGACTGAAAATCGGTGAGGTTGCCGAGGTCGATGGCGCGTTCTTTGGCTCCCCCAAGAATTGCGCCGGCAAGCGGATGCTCGCTGCCGCGTTCGAGCGTAGCAGCGAGCCTCACAACTTGTTTTTCGTCGCCGCCCGCAATTGGGATTACCGACACGACGGTCGGCCGGCCTTCGGTCAATGTGCCGGTCTTGTCCACCACGAGCGTGTCCACCTGTTCAAAGACTTCCAGCGCCTCAGCGTTTTTCACTAGGATGCCGGAGAGCGCTCCGCGTCCGGTGCCGACCATGATGGCCATGGGCGTGGCAAGTCCGAGGGCGCAGGGACAGGCAATGATTAGGACGGCAACGGCATTGAGCAGGGCGTGCGCCATCCTTGGCTCGGGACCGTAGATGGCCCAGGCGATGAAGGTGATGATGGCGATCAGGATGACGGCGGGAACGAAATAGCCTGCCACGCGGTCGGCAAGTTTCTGCACCGGGGCGCGGCTGCGTTGCGCTTCGCTGACCATGCGCACGATTTGCGAGAGCAACGTTTCGCTGCCCACGCGGTCGGCGCGCATGATGAATGTTCCCGTGCCGTTGACGGTTCCACCGATCACGCGCGCACCGCTTGATTTCTCGACCGGGATGGGTTCGCCGGTCATCAGCGATTCGTCCACCGAACTTTCACCTTCGGTGATGACTCCGTCCACCGGAACTTTTTCGCCGGGGCGCACACGCAACAAATCGCTGACCGCGATGTGTTCTACCGGCACGTCGATTTCGGTTTCATCAGCGCGAACGAGCCGAGCTGATTTTGGCGAAAGTTTTAAAAGTGACCGAATCGCCGTGGACGTCCGGCTGCGCGCGCGCAATTCCAAAACCTGGCCAAGGAGCACAAGCGTGGTGATCGCGGCTGCGGCTTCGAAATAAATCGGGACTCCGCTTCCCATCGTGCGGAAAGAATCGGGAAAAGTCCGTGGGAACAGGACGGCGATCACGCTGTACACGTATGCGGTACCGGTGCCCAGAGCGATCAGCGTGAACATGTTAAGGCTGCGGTTCACGATGGAGGCCCTGCCGCGTTGGAAGAAGAACCCGCCGGCCCAGAGGACCACGGGCGTAGCCAGGAGCAACTCGATCCAGGCAATCGCGCGCGGCGACAAAATATTCTGCAAAGGCTTCCCGGGAATCATGTCTGACATTGCCAGCGCGAGGATTGGAATCGTGAGCGCGACGCTGATCCAGAAGCGCCGAGTCATATCGGCGAGTTCGGGATTTTCTTCCTGGTCCCCGGTAGCTTCACGAGGCTCCAAAGCCATTCCGCAGATCGGGCAGGGGCCGGGACCAGCTCTAACAATTTGGGGATGCATCGGGCAGGTGTACTCGACGCGAGTGGTTGGCTGAGTGGGGATCGCGGGTTCGAGCGCCATTCCGCATTTGGGGCATGGTCCCGGGTGATCCTGGTGGACTTCCGGATCCATCGGACAGATGTAGTCCATGGCCACGGATTGTTTTCTCGGGGTGCCTTTCGAAGCGGGCGTAGACGAACCGTCTCTTGCTGATCTAATTCGTGTTGGCTGAGCAGGAGCGCTATTTGTTGGCGCAGAGCTTGCTGCGCCGAGATATTTTTCCGGAGAGGCGGCAAATTTCTTAGCGCAACTTTGGCCGCAAAAATAGAACGTCTTCCCATCGTGGACGGATTGTGCCGCGGCCCGGTCGGGGTTAACAGTCATCCCGCAGACGGGGTCCTTTTCGACAGTTTTCAGGTGTTCTTGCATTTCGCCAGACTTGCTGAGGGATTAGATTCGAGGCCTCGATATACGACGCTGAAGCGGGTTGAGTCCTGATATTTCGCGCCGGCTTGGGGATGCAAAAGAGCAGAAATCCGGGAATCTCTAATCGCTGTTCTAGCCCCGGTTAGACAGGCTTTAGCCTTTTGTTTTCTATCACATCTGTTTTTGGGCCAGAACCGGTTAGAAGTGGTATGACCACTTTCAGAAATCGCCTCAATTTCGCGAAGCTTTTCTCTGCCCCGAGCGACCTCTGAGCTTGCCGGTCGCCCAGGCATCGGTCTGCTTGGCATGATTGCAAAGGAACGGATGTCTGGAGGCCGCGCGCCGTTCTGTCCAACGCCGATGCTAAACCAAGTTTTCATCGGGACGATGATAGGAAGTTAGAAGTGCAAATACAAGGGTGCGAGGCGGTGGACTTTTTGGCCGGGGGCGCGCATAAATTATTGTAATGAACTTAGAATGAGTCGGTTACAGCCCGAGCCGAGCGAAAAGTGCTTCGAGTCGAGCGGAAGATATTTTTTCGACGCGCTGAACCGGAAGAAAGAACGTGACGAGTCAACTTGCGAGTTAGATGAATGTGAGAGGTTTACTGATGATTGCGACAATTATCGGAAGCACTGGGCTGACCGGGTCATTTCTGGTTCGGAAGCTTTTGGCTGATCCGGCGGTGACGAAAGTGATCTCGGTTGCGCGGAGGCCGCTGGAGGTTGCGAATGCGAAGCTGGCAGAGATTCTGGTTCGTGACTTGGCGGAGTTAGCGTCGATTGAATCGACGATTCGCGGCGAGCTTTACTTCTGTTGTCTTGGTACCACGATCAAGGCTGCCGGGAGCAAAGAGAACTTTGAGAAAGTGGATCACGACGCGGTGGTGGCGTTTGCGAGAAGCGCGAAAGCGCACGATCCGAGATCGTTCACACTCGTTTCGGCTATGGGCGCGAATGCTAGTTCGATGTTTTTTTACAATCGAGTGAAAGGACGAACCGAGAATGATGTGAAAGCAGTTGGGCTTCGTTCGCTGATTATCTTTAGGCCGGCACTGCTGGTTGGGCCGCGGCGGGAATTCCGTTTGGCGGAAAGCATCGCGAGTAAGACGCTAGTTCCCCTGTCGCGGGTCCTGCCGACTGGAATTCGGAAGAGATTCATTACGCCGGCCGAAACGTTAGCGGAACGGATGTTGGCTAAGGCGAAAGCAGCGCCTGCTGGAGTTCACGTCATAGAGGCCAAAGACATCTAGCGACAAGCCGGGAATGATCCAGGAACAGCGAGGACAGGTGATTTCAGAAAATTTTGCCAGGCATTTATGGCGGGCGCAGCATGCTGCGCCCCTACAAAAGCATGGCGGCGGAGATGTTCGTTCCTGCTTAGGTTTATCCCACAAACGGTCAATGGCGCACCATTGCCCGTCATGAGAAATTCGCTAAACAACGCGCTAACAGGGGCTTAGATGATGCAACACACCTGGACAGCAATCTGCTCTTACGGGGCTTAACACATGTCCTCCTGATACAGCCCTGGAGGTGCGCGAATGACCTCATTTTGGCAAGACGTGCGATACAGCCTGCGGATGATCGCAAAGGCGCCGGGATTCGCGGCGATTGCTATTCTGACGCTTGCGCTGGGTATTGGCGCGAATACCACCATCTTCACCTGGATCAACTCGACATTGCTGAATCCAATTCCCGGGTTGGCGAGCCCGCGCGAGGTGGTGACGCTGTCACTCGGCCGGGCGGGGGATAATCCCTTTCTGTTTACCTATCCTGATTTGGTAGCGATGCGCGACGGGCAGCAGAGTTTTACAGGGATTACGGCTGCGAATATCACTCCGATGAGCTTGACGACGAAGGGTAAGCCGGAGCGTGTGTGGGGCACGGTGGCATCTGCGAACTATTTCGATGTGCTCGGCGTGCGGCCGATTCTGGGGCGAGGGTTTCTGCCGGAGGAGGACGAGAAGCCGGGTGGCGCTCCGGTGGCGGTGATCAGCTACCGCATATGGCAGACGCACTTCGGCGCGAACCCGGACATCGTGGGCCAGACGATCGAACTCAACCAACATCCGTACACGATCGTCGGTGTAACTCCAGCGGTGTTTCAGGGCGGCCAGACGGGAGTGCGATCGGAGATTTGGATTCCGATCATGATGGAAGAGCAATTAATTCCGCGGAACGACCTGATTCACGACCATCACTATTTCTGGCTGGTGGTGCTGGGACGCCTGAAGCCGAGTGTCCGTCCGGAACAGGCGCAAGAGGAAATGACGGTGCTGTTGAAGCGCGAGGTGAAGAATTATCCCGAGGAACACAGAGGGCACGACAGCGTAACGGTTTATCCGCTGTGGCGCAGCCCGTTTGGCGCGAACCAATTTCTATCCACGATGCTGCCGATATTGATGACCATCGCGGGCCTGGTGCTTCTACTGGCTTGCGCGAACGTGGCGAACTTGATGCTGGTGCGGTCAGTGGGGCGGCGGCGGGAGATTGCCATACGCGTGTCGCTGGGCGCCAGCCGGTGGAGGTTGGTGCGGCAGTTGTTGGTGGAAAGTCTTGTGCTCTCGCTGGCGGGAGGCGTGGTGGCCTTGGCGATCACGATGTGGAGTGCGGGAACGTTCATGAAGTTCATCCCAACCTCGGATTTTCCAATTTCGCTGAACATGCGAGCTGACCGCACCGTGCTGCTGGCGACATTTGTGATTGCGGTGCTTACTGGGGTGATTTTTGGAATTTTGCCCGCACTACGGACTTCGAACGAAGCGCCGGTGTCGGTGTTGAAAGAGGATACGGGGGCCGCGTCGGGTGGCGTGCGAAAGGCGCGGCTTGCGAGCGGGCTGGTGGTGGCGCAAATTTCGCTCTCGTTGCTGCTGCTGGTGTGCGCGGGATTGTTTATTCGCAGCTTTATGCTGGCGCAACAGATTAATCCGGGATTTAATTCGCACAACGTGCTGATGGTTTCCTACGATTTGTTTACGGCGGGATATTCGGAGGGGAAAGGCGCGGAATTCGATCGCGAGCTGGTGGCGAAACTGGAAGCGCTGCCGGGAATGCAGTCGGTAGCGCTGGCAAACCGCGTTCCGCTGGGATTTGGCGGCGGTTCGACGGCGGTGAAGCCGGAAGGCTACGTAGCGCGGCCGAACGAATCGATGGAGACGCAGGTTGCCATTATCACGCCGAATTATTTTCAGACATTGCAGATTCCGATGGTGAAGGGGCGCGACTTCACGTTACAGGATACGAAGAGTTCGCAACGCGCGGTGATCGTCAGCGAAGCATTTGCGAATCGCTACTGGCCGAATCAGGAAGCATTGGGCAAGCAACTGAACTCAGACTTGACGCATGAATGGTTCACGGTTGTCGGCGTGGCGCGCGACAGCAAGGTAAATGGCTTGAATGAAAAGCCGATGCCGTTTGTGTATCTGCCGCTGTACCAGGTTTACCGCGCCCAGATGATCGTCACTGCGCGAATAGCGGGTGACCCGCTGGCGGCCGGCAGGTCGGTTGAGAGAGCCGTACGCGAAATGAATGGCGATTTGGCGGTGTTTGATGTGACTACGCTTGAATTGCGCGAAGCATTTGCCAGCTTTCCGCAGCGCGTGGCCGGAACATTTGTCGGGGCGTTCGGACTGCTGGCGCTGGTCCTGGCGGCGGTCGGAATTTACGGCGTCACGGCGTACACCACGCGGCAGCGCACGCATGAAATCGGAATTCGCATGGCGCTCGGCGCGAGCAAGCGGGATGTTTTGAAGCTGGTGCTCGGGCACGGGCTGCGGTTGACGCTCGTGGGCGTCGCGTTAGGACTATCAGTGTCGTTCGCGCTGACGCGCTATTTGGGTAGTCTGCTACTGGGAGTGACGAGCACGGATGCGCTGACGTTTTCGAGCGTGGCGATCTTGCTCTGCGCTGTGGCGCTTTTCGCTTGCTTCATTCCTGCTCGACGCGCGATGCGTGTGGATCCGTTGGTGGCGCTGCGGTACGAGTGAAGGAAATTCTCCGTTTTTTGACGCATCGCGATCCTTAGAAACTGCGGCATTCCGGTTTAAGTAATATTGCCATATTCCGCACGATCAACGAACTTCAGGGGCTGAGGCCCATCTTGTATCGTCGGATTGAATGTCGCTCCTGAAGAGGCGACCGACAAGACTGGTTCTCGTGAGGGCTCAAGGCAACGCGCCTCGCCGCGGCGCCTCGTTCAGGATGGAGTCGATCTTGGTGGTTATTTTGCGCACGTTGAGGACAATCCATGAAGCTACTCTACTTTTTGTAAAACCTATGACACTACTTTTCGTTTAGCAGGGAATTTATGTAGGCGGTCATTTCGGGGCTGTTCCAATCCTGGGCGCCGACGATTTTGCGGTCGAGGCGGCCGCCGCGGGTGATGACGTAGGTGTCGGGATACATCGTGGTGCCGTAGGAGAGAGGGATTTGTTTGGTGGTGTCGCGATAAGTGGGGAAGGTGATGTTGTAAGTTTTCAGAAAATTTTCGTAGGCTTGCGGATCGTCGTCCACGCTGACGCCGAGGACGGTGCCGCCTAGCGGCGCGATGCGGTGTTGCAACTGATTCAGGGATTGAGTTTCCTCCACACACGGCGGGCACCAGGTGGCCCAGAAATTCAGCAGGACCACTTTGCCGCGAAGGTCCGAAAGATGCGCAGGTTTGCCGTCGAGCGTGAGGGCGAAGTCCTTGGCGGGCTGTCCGCGCAGGCTGGGCTCGCCTTGACGGTAGTCGGGGCGCGCAAAAAGGAAGAGCAGGCCCGCAATGAAGGCGAGAACCAGGCCAGTGTTTAGTTTCCGTTTCAGTCCTTTGTCCAAGCGACCTATAATACGAGCATCGGCGAATCGAAAGCGAGCATTTTGCGAGCAGCTGGTTTAAAGGTTTTGGCGCAAGTGCGGCTGGATTTTCACACCCAATGGTATCCGCGACTATTCCGGCACGAAATGAAGAGGCGTCCATCGCGCGCGCGGTGGAGTCGGTGGCGGCACAGCCCGAGGTTGGCGAGGTGCGTGTGGTGGACGACCAGTCCACGGACGGAACCGGCGCGATTCTGGCTGAGCTTGCCGCGCGCACACCGAAGCTGAAAATTCTGAATACTGGCGATGCGCTGCCGCCGGGATGGGCCGGCAAGAATTATGCTGTCTCGATTGGGGCAGCGGCGGCGACGGGGGACTGGCTGCTTTTCACCGACGCGGATACTTATCACTTGCACGGATCCACCCGACGCGCGCTCTGTGATGCAGTGGAACATGACGCGGTGCTGGTTTCGTATTCGCCGAAGCAGGAGTTGGGATCTTTCTGGGAACGCGCGCTGATTCCGTTTGTCTATTGCCGGCTGGCGAACAAATTTTCATTTGCGCGAGTGAACGATCGCGGGCAGCCGGACGCCGCAGCGAACGGCCAATTTCTTTTGCTGCTGCGAGAGGTTTACGAAAAGCTTGGCGGACATGCGGCGATTGCGGGACAGATTCTGGAAGATGTGGCGCTAGCACGTCGAGTGAAGGGCGCGGGGTATGGGATTTATTTCACAGCGCCGTTTGGGACTGTGCGCACCAGAATGTACAGAAGTTTTCGCGCGATGTGGCAAGGATGGACGAAGAATTTGTATCCGTTGATGGGTGGGAAGCCGGCGAGCGTTCTGGTGGAGATTGGAGACGTCTTTCCGTGTATTGAATGTTTCCTTATTGCGCTGGTGTGGGTGGAATCTGCGCGACGGCACGTGGCGCCGGTTTGGTTTTTGCCCGCGCTGGTGGCGGCGCTGATTGGCGGAAGAATGTTTCGTTATGGAGTGGAGCTTTACCGGAATCTGTATCCGGTGGCGTACATCAAATATTACGTCCCGGGTTTGGTTCTTTACTGCGCGGCTCTGGTTGCTTCGTGGTGGAAGAATGCGCACGGAGTTGTTCACTGGAAAGGGCGGGCTTATCCCGCAAAAACCGCATGATACGTATCACTCGGAAGATTGAATTCAGCGCGGCGCATTTCTATCACAATCCCAATTTTTCGGCGGAAGAGAACCGGCGCGTTTTCGGGAAATGCAATAACCCGCACGGGCATGGGCACAATTACGTTTTGGAAGTGACCATAGCGGGCGAGCCGGATCCCACGACCGGGATGGTGTTGGATTTAAAAGAGCTGAAAGATATTTTGCAAGCCGAAGTGATGGAGCGGATGGATCATCGTCATCTAAATTACGAGGTTCCGGAGCTGACCGGGCAGATTCCCACGTGCGAAAACATCGCGGCGGTGATTTGGAAGCTGCTGGAGCCGAAGATCAAGAGCGGAAAGTTGGACAGGGTGAGGCTGTATGAGTCTCCTGAACTTTTTGTGGATGTGAGCGCTGGGAATGGTGCGCGCGCGTGAAAATCTCGTTGACGAGGCGGTATCGGTTTGCGGCTTCGCACCGGCTGTACACGACGAAATTGAGCGAAGCCGAAAACAAGCGCGTTTACGGGAAATGCAGCAACCCTTATGGGCATGGGCACAACTATGTGTTGGAAGTGACGGTGACGGGGCCGGTGCATCCGGCGACCGGAATGATTGCAAACTTGGGGGAGCTGGATCCGTTTGTGCAGCGCGCTGTGATTGAACCGTTCGATCAGAAATTTCTGAATGAGGAAGTGAGGGAATTTAAAGAGCAGGTGGCGACTACCGAAAATGTTTGCCGCGAGATTTTTCGCCGACTGAAGAGCTTTCCGCTGGCTAAGCTGGAGCGGGTTCGGATTGAGGAAACGAGCAAGAACAGTTTTGAGATCGAAGCAGATGTGGATCGGTTGGACGGGGCACGGGTATGAAGAGGAGCCACGACACAATGAGTGAAACGAGTGAAATTATCATTCCGCCGACGGCGGGGACGGAAAGCATTGCGGACCTGGTGCGCAGGATGATTGCGCTGCTGGGAGAGAATCCCGACCGCGAGGGACTACGGCGGACGCCGGAGCGGTTCGAAAAGGCGCTGCGATTTTTGACTAGCGGATATCGCCAAGACCCCAACAAGCTACTAAATGGGGCGATGTTCAGCGTGTGTTACGACGAAATGGTAGTGGTGAAGGACATCGAGGTTTACAGCTTGTGCGAACACCACCTGCTGCCGTTTTTCGGGCGCTGCCACGTGGCCTACATTCCGTCGAAAAAGGTGGTGGGGTTGAGCAAGATTGCGCGGCTGGTGAATATGTTTGCGCGGCGGCTGCAAATTCAGGAGCGGCTGACGAGCCAGATTGCGGAGGCGATTCAGGAGCATCTGAGTCCACAGGGAGTGGGAGTGATTGTGGAGGCGCGGCATCTGTGTATGGTGATGCGTGGGGTGGAAAAACAAAATTCGATGGCTACGACCAGCGCGATGCTCGGTGCCTTCCGCGATAACAAGCAAACTCGCGACGAATTTTTGTCGCTTGTCAATTCGCATAAGGCCTGATTTGAACGGGCGAAGAGGCCCGGGCATGACGGAAATTCGCTTTGAGCTAGACAGCCACTGTGCTAGCATTTTTAGTGATCGAAGAAGAGATAAGAGCGTAGAGCAGGGCACGACGATTCAGGGGGGAGGGGGCAAGTTGATGGAAGCTAAAGCGGAGTTGATCGAGCAGTTCCGGACGCACCCGAAGGATACAGGCTCACCGGAAGTGCAAATCGCATTGTTGAGCGAGCGCATTAGCTACCTCACCACTCACCTAAAGTCCCACGCAAAGGATCACGCCTCACGGCGCGGGTTGATCATGATGGTCAACAAACGCCGACGGCTGCTGGACTACTTGAACCGTCGCGACCCGAATAGGTATCGCGAGATTGTGGAACGACTCAGCTTGCGTAAGTAGTGCGCTTTCCTGGGCGGCCATTCGGGCTGCGTTGTTCATCCGCACAAAAGAAAGATTTCCAGGCGACATGCGGGCCGAAGCGTGCGGCGCGAGAATTTTCGAACGATAGTTTACTGCTCCTTTCTTCGCAATTGTCCTTCCTCGATGTAATTCCCGAGAGTTGTCTCTCGTATCTGAACCAAGCTCCGATGAATCGGAGAAAAAAGGACGTGTTTGATGTTTGAAAAAGTAAGTTTAGAAGTAGGCGGGCGCACTTTGTCGTTTGAAACGGGCAAGATTGCCCGGCAAGCGCACGGCGCAATCGTTGCGCGTTACGGCGATACGGTAGTGCTGGCTACAGCCTGCATGGATAACAAAGCTACCGATAAAGATTTTCTACCCTTGACTGTGGATTACCGCGAGTTCACCTATTCGGCAGGAAAGATTCCCGGAGGATTTTTTAAGCGCGAAGGAAGGCCGTCGGAGCGCGAGATTTTGACTTCGCGTTTGACGGACCGGCCGCTGCGGCCGCTGTTTCCGGAAGGCTGGTCCACTGAGACGCAGATCGTTGCGATGGTGCTTTCGGCGGACAGCGAGAACGATCCGGACGTCATTGCTGTTACGGCGGCGTCTGCGGCGCTTTACATTTCGAAGATTCCGTTTGAGAAGCCGATTGCGGCCGTTCGCGTGGGATTGATCGACGGCAAGCTTGTCGTGAATCCAACTGTTGCGGAGCAGAAGACCAGCTTGATGAATTTGATTGTGGCAGGTTCGGACGAAGCGATTGTGATGGTGGAGTCCGGGTCGCTAGAAGTTTCTGAAGACGTGGTGGCCGATGCGTTGGAATTCGCGCATGCGGAAATTCGCAAGATTGTCGCTGCGATTCGCGAGCTGCAAAGCAAGGTAAAGCCACAGAAGGTTCAGGTTACGCCGCCTGCGTTTGACGAAGCGATGTTCAAGCAAATGCAGAAAGAATACGGCGAGAAACTGCGCGACGCGGTGGACACGCAGAAGCATCCGAAGACGGAAAGTTACGCGCTAGTAGATGCAATCAAAGCTGAAATCATGAAGGCCATTCCGGAAGAAGATTCCGAAAAGCGCAAGTTGGCAGCGCGCGCCTTCGAACGGCTTCGTGAACGAATTTTCCGCGACGATATGCTGGACCGCAAACGGCGTCCGGACGCGCGGCCGTTTGACCAGATCCGCCAGATTACGTGCGAGGTGGGAGTTCTGCCACGCGCGCACGGATCGGCGCTATTCACACGCGGAGAGACGCAAGCTCTCGCTACCGCAACTCTGGGCACCAAGGAAGACAGACAGCGGCTGGACTTGCTATTCGAAGAGGAAACGTTCAAGCGCTTCATGCTGCACTACAATTTCCCGCCATTCTCGGTCGGCGAAGTGAAATTCCTTCGCGGGCCGGGGCGACGTGAAATTGGGCACGGAGCTTTGGCCGAGCGGGCGCTGGCCAATTTGCTTCCGCCGGAAGAAGACTTTCCGTACGCCGTTCGCGTGGTCTCCGACATCATGGAGTCGAACGGGTCGTCGTCAATGGCTACCGTTTGCGGCGCTTCTTTGGCGTTGATGGACGCAGGGGTTCCGCTCAAGTCCGCATGCGCGGGAATTGCGATGGGCTTGGTAGTGGAAGGACAGAAGTACGCGATCTTGACGGACATTGCCGGAGCGGAAGATCACTACGGCGACATGGACTTCAAGGTGGCCGGAACGCGGCAGGGAATCACGGCGCTACAGATGGACATTAAGGTAAGCGGCGTGAGCATCGCGATGATGCGGGAAGCGCTGGCGCAGGCCAAGAAGGCGCGGTTGGAAATCCTGGACAAAATGGACGCCACGATTTCGACCGGCCGCGCGGAAATTTCAACGTATGCTCCGCATCTTTTCATGTTGAGCATTCCCACGGATAAGATTCGCGACTTGATCGGGCCGGGCGGAAAGAAAATCCGCGGCATCATTGAAGCCACGGGCGTGAAGATTGACGTGATGGATGACGGCAAAGTTCACGTTTTCGCGTCGAGCGGTAAGGGCGCGGAAGAAGCGCTGAAAATGATCCGCGACGTGACGGCAACGGCTGAGATCGGCAAAACCTATCTCGGCACGGTTGTGCGTATCGCGGAATTTGGCGCATTCGTGGAAATTTTCCCCGGGACCGATGGCTTGCTGCACATCAGCGAAATTGCGGAAGCGCGGATTCGCGCGGTTCGCGACGAGTTGAAGGAAGGCGACCAGATCCTGGTGAAGGTGCTGGCCATCGAGGGGAACAAGATCCGGCTGAGCCGCAAGGCGGTGTTGCGCGATCAGCGCGACAAGCAGCCCAAGACGGAAGCGGCGACCGCAGAAGGCCACTCCTAGACGCCAGCGACAACGGCAAGATCAACCCGAAAAAAATAATTGGGGAGGCGAGAAATCGCTTCCCCTTTTTTTGTGCGCGGCTATTTATCCTGGTGAGGAGACGCGTTCGATGCGGGCGCCGATGTCGCGGAGCTTGTCTTCGATGCGCTCGTAACCGCGGTCGATGTGATAGACGCGATCGATCCAGGTGGTATTGTCGGCGACCAGGCCGGCGAGGACGAGCGAAGCGCTGGCGCGCAAGTCGGATGCGGTGACCGGAGCGCCGCTCAGCGGCGTGGGGCCGGTAACGATGGCGAGATTGCCGTCCACGACGATATTGGCGCCCATGCGCATGATTTCGCTGGCGTGCAGGTAGCGATTTTCGAAGATGGTTTCGCGGACATGCGAAACGCCGGCGGCTTGCGTGGCTAGGGCCATGAATTGAGCTTGCATGTCGGTGGCGAAGCCGGGGTATTCCTCGGTGGTGATGTCAGCGGCGACGAGTTTTTTCGCGGCGCGCACTCGAAGCGTGCCATCTCCTTCGCATTTAATTTCCACGCCGCACTCTTTCAACTTGTTTATTACGGCGACCAAATGATGCGGCTCGCAATTCGTGAGCAGCAAATCGCCGCCCGTGATGGCTCCCGCGACTAGAAATGTGCCGCACTCGATGCGGTCGGGAATGATGGTGTGCGACGCGCCATGTAGGCTCGAAACGCCTTGCACGCGAAGTGTGGAGGTGCCCACACCTTCGATTTTGGCCCCCATTTTAATCAGGAGTTCTGCGAGATCGGTGACTTCAGGCTCGAGCGCGGAATTCTCGAGGATGGTCTCGCCCTCGGCCAGCACCGCCGCCGTCAAAATATTTTCCGTGCCGGTAACGGTGATTTTGGGGAAACGGAAAGTTGCGCCGCGCAGACGCTTCACGCGCGCTTCCACGTAGCCGTGTTCCATTTTAATTTGCGCGCCGAGTTTTTCGAGAGCTTGGATGTGAATGTCGATGGGACGAGCGCCGATGGCGCATCCGCCGGGAAGCGAAACGCGTGCGTAGCCGAAGCGGGCGACCAGCGGACCGAGTGTGAGCACCGAAGCGCGCATGGTTTTAACCAGCTCGTACGGAGCTTCCTGCAACGAAACCGTTTCCGCTTGAATGGTAAATTCGCTCGGCGGCAGGTCCGGGCTTTCGACGCGGCAACGCATGTGCGCGAGAAGCTTGGCCATGGTGATGATGTCGCGCACGTGCGGAATATTTTGCACGGTTACGGGCTCGTTGGTGAGCAGCGCTGCGGCCATGCACGGCAAAGCGGCGTTTTTCGCTCCGCTGATTCGGACCGTGCCTTCCAGTTTGCGTCCGCCCTGAATTTTGAATCGGTCCATGCTAGTTCCTCTTCCTTGGCGCGCTGGAATGCTTTGCGGCGCGCGATTCCAGCGCTTGCCGCACGTGGCCGCCGGTTTGTTGCAAACGGCGCCGTGCTTCGCGGACATTCGCGCCCGTCTTGAGCATCACGAGCGCGACAGGCAAATCGTGTCGCGATTGACGCAAGGCTTGTTCCGCTGCTGACACAGTTGCGCCGGAAGCTTCCTGAAGGATTCTTGCTCCGCGCTGCCTTAACTTCTGATTTGTAAGCGCCACGTAAACCATCCAGTTTTCGTAAACTCTGCCGAGCCGCACCATCGAAGCGGTAGAAAGCAAGTTGAGAACCATTTTTTGCGCGGTGCCGGCTTTCAAGCGGGTTGAGCCGCTGATCGCTTCCGAGCCGGTGTCGGGCACGATGGCAATATCTGTGGCGCGGGCAAGCGGCGATTTTGAATTAGATGTTACGCCGACGGTTACCGCACCGTGTTTTCTAGCGAACTGCACGGCGCCAATCGCGTACGGCGTGGTGCCGCTCGCGGCCAAGCCGACGACTACGTCACCATGTTTAACACCTGCTTTGCGCAAATCTCTCGCACCATGTTTTGCGGAATCTTCAGCGCCTTCCACTGCGCCTCGCACTGCTCGTGAGCCGCCCGCGATGATGGCTTGCACCATTTGTGGCGACGTGCCGAACGTGGGCGGGCACTCGGCTGCGTCGAGAACCGCGAGGCGTCCGCTGGTTCCGGCGCCGACATAAAAAAGACGTCCGCCGCTGCGAAAACTTTTCACGATGGCGTCCACGGCGCGCGCAATTTTCGGCAGTTCGCGACGCACGGCAAGAGCGACGCGCGCGTCTTCCGCATTCAGAACGCGCAGGATTTCGAGCGTGGACTTGCGGTCGAGTCCGCGACTACGCGGATTTCGCTGCTCGGTTTTTAACGCCTTCAAAGCGACGCGCCTCTCAAAGCCTCAAATGATTATACCGGGGGCTGAGGCCGAGTTCGCGGGAGGCGAGAGATTCCGACAGGCCTTGTGACGTTGGAGTTATTGAACAGAAGCAGGCTGATTTGCCAGGCCGAGAGCCTGCAGGATGGCGTCATGTACGGCGGGACGCAATTGGCGGATTTGCTCGTTGGCTCGCGTGGGGTTCACGCGATTCGTTAGCAGGATAACGAAAAGATCGCGGTCGGGGTCGATCCAGAGAGACGTGCCGGTGAAACCGGTGTGGCCGAAACTGTTCGGAGAAAAGAAATGACCCGATGAAGACGGCTGGGTCGGAACATCCCAACCCAGGGTGCGCGCGGTGTCTCCGATGGCCTGGCGCGCGGTGAATTGCTCAATTGTGTCGCGTGTCAGGATGCGATGGTGGGCGTAGATGCCGCCGTTCAAAATCATTTGCGCGAAAATCGCCGTGTCACCGGCGGTGGAAAAAAGTCCGGCGTGGCCGGAGGCACCGCCCATGGCCCAGGCGTTTTCGTCATGGACTTCGCCTTGCAGCAGACGCTTGCGGAAATCGACATCGTTTTCTGTGGGCGCGATCGCCGGCCATAGCTTGCGGGGCGGATTGAATTGCGAAGCATTCATGCCGAGTGGCGAGAAAATGTGTTGCTTGGCATATTCGTCGAGCGAAATTCCGGTGAGGCGTTGAACGATTTCGCCGAGCAGGATGAAACCGAGGTCGGAATATTCCACTTTTGTTCCGGGCTGGTGAACGAGCGGTTCAGCAAGTACAAGCGCTAGAACAGCGTCGTGACCTTTGGCTTGTTTGTAAAAATCGCGATGCGCCGGCAAGCCGGAATCATGGAGAAGAAGATTGCGAATGGTTACGCGTGCGCGCCATGTGGGATCGGGATCAGACTTTGCTGCGGCCGACCATTCTGGCAAATACCTAGCTAGGGGCGTGTCAAGATCGAGGCGTTTTTGTTGCACCAAAATCATCACGGAGGTGGTGGTGACGATGACTTTGGTGAGAGAGGCCATGTCGTACAGCGTGTTCGCGGTTACGACGGGAGACTTTGCGTCGCGAGTGAGTTTGCCGAAGGGACGGACGATCAATTGGTCATGCAGGCCTACGGCTAAAACGCCGCCGGGAATTGCGCCGTCGGTGATGGCGCGAGTCATCACGTCGAAGGCTGGCTTCAAGCGCGCGGCCATATCGGCGGGTGCGGGCTGAAGCGTCATGGGATTCGCGTCGACATGAATGCCGTCTCCACGTTTCTCGGTGCTTGGGACGGTGACCGGAATTTGTCCTTGTGTTGCGACCTGGCCAAAAAGCGCGCGGACGGCGGCACGTTGGGAGACATCGTTAGTGGAAAATTCCGCGAGCCAGGTTTTCGCGTCAGGGAAGTTTTCGATTAGATAAGGGCTGCCAAAGGACATAACCACGACGGGCTTTCCCGTGGCAAGCATTTGGTTTACTACTGCGCGTTGATTGTCGGGCAAGCCAATGTTTCCTTTTCTGTCGGCAACGCGGACGAACAGCGCGGCAATCGCTACATCGTAACTTTCGGGCGGAGGAAGCTTCAGCCAATTCGCGCTGGCGAATTGCGGATCGGCGCGCAAAGCGGTGAGCGAATCCACACGCCAGCGAATTTCGGGTTCGATGTTTTCGCCGGGATAGGGGTCGGCATCGGCGGAGAGAGAGACGAGCAGAACACGAAGAGGATGCGAGGCGTCGAGCGGCAAAAGATGTGCATTGTCGCGAAGGAGCGTCACGCCACGGTCGGCTATGGCTTGCGCCTGAGCTTCGTATTCCGGCTTGGCGAATTTTTCGTTGAGATGGTCGATATCGACAAGTCGATCTTTGTCGAGACCGAGGCGAGATTTGGCTTGCAAGATTCGTCGAACGGATTCGTCGATGCGCGCCACGGGGATGCGGCCGGATTTTACGGCTTCCTCGAGGGAGGCCATGGCAGCATCCGGAACCGGAAGCTGTAGCAGCACGTCGGCTCCGGCTTCGACTGCGCGCACGGCGGCATCGCCTGGCGCGAATTGCGAGGTTACGCCGCCCATGTCCATGGCGTCGGTGACGATGAGGCCTCTGAATTTCAATTCGTCGCGCAGTAGGCCGGTCATAATATTTCGCGAAATGGTTGCCGGCACGGACGGATCGGGTTCGAACGCCGGGACGTTGAGATGTCCGGGCATCACGGAACTGACTCCCGCGGCAATCGCGGCGCGGAAGGGAACCAGCTCGGTGGCTTCGAGCTCTTTTCGGCTGCCGGGAACGGTGGCGAGCGAGAGATGCGAATCCACGCTGACGTTGCCGTGGCCGGGAAAATGTTTTGCGCTGGATAATCCGCCATTTTCCTCGACGCCGCGGATAAACTGCGCGACGTACTCGGAAACTTGCTGCGGGTCTTCGCCGAAGGAACGAATGTTGATAATGGGATTGTCGGGATTATTGTTCACGTCGGCATCGGGCGCAAAAATCCAGCGCACTCCGGCGGCGCGGGCTTCGAGCACGGTTATTTTTCCGATGGTGTAAGCGGCTCGCGGATCGTTGGCCGCAGCAACGGCCATGGGCGAAGGAAACGAAGTCCCTTCGTCGATGCGCATTGCTGTGCCGGTTTCGAAATCAGCGCCGATCAGCAGCGGAAGCTTGGCGTGCTTTTGCAATTCGTTGGTTAGCGCGGCGGTTGGATAAACCTGGCTGCGCTCGATGCCCAGCGGCCCGCGCTGCGTGCCGAGGATAAATCCGCCGACGTGATTTTCTTCCACTTGATGCAGAAGCTCTTTGTAGTCGGCGCTGTCGGTAGAAGTGAAGACACCGAAATAATACGGCATCAACATCTGGCCAATTTTTTCGCGCAAGGTCATTTTCTTGAGCGTGGCTTCCACCCATGCGGAACTGGCGGCAGGCCGCCGGGGGTTTTTGGTAGAAGTTTTTTGTGCACGAAGGGAAATTGTCATGAGAAGAAGCACGAAAAGCGCGGAAAGGCCGAGTTTACGCATATCATTCGTTGGAGGCCTTCCATGTTGACGCCTGCATCCCGCGGCTGTATATAGCACACGCCTGTATGACGCACAACGAAACGTCCCCGCGCGTGTTTCGTATCCGTTCTCTCCACATTTTTATGCAATGCGCGATTTTATTTTGTTTTTGTGGCTCTGTGACGATGTTCGCACAGGAAAAGTCTGAGCCGGTTGCTTGTGCGCATATTGAAACTGGAATTGATGTGCTGGAGACGCAGCATTTCGCGGCGTTGCGCGGAAAACGTGTCGGCGTGATTACAAACCAAACGGGCGTGGATGCTGGTGGCCATCGGACGATTGACGCGCTGGCAAAAGCCGAAGGCGTCAAATTGGTCGCGATCTTCAGTCCGGAGCATGGGATTGCGGCGAGTGCCGACGCTGTGGTCGCAAACGCGACTGACTCTGCGAGTGGATTGCCGATTTATAGTCTCTACGGAGAGACGCGGCGCCCGACGGATGCGATGTTGCAGGGAATTGACGCTCTGGTGTTCGACATTCAAGACGTGGGCGTCCGCTTTTACACTTACGTTACGACCATGGCTTATTGTATGGAGGCGGCCGCAAAACACAACATTGCGTTTTTCGTTTTGGATCGGCCTAATCCGCTGGGTGGAGAAATCATCGAAGGGCCCATGTTAGATGCCGACAAGGCGTCTTTCGTGGGATATTTCCCGATGCCGGTGCGATATGCGATGACTATGGGCGAACTGGCGAAGATGTTCAACACGGAAAACAACATCGGGGCTGAGTTGCGCGTTATTGAAATGCGCAACTGGACACGGAAGGAAATGTATTGGATGACGGGGCTGCCGTGGATTGCGCCATCACCGAATTTACCGACGCTGGCGAACGTGGTTTCGTATCCGGGGATTGAGATTCTTCAGGCTGGCGGTGTGTCGGTTGGACGCGGGACCGATTCTGCATTTCTGGAATTTGGGGCGCCGTGGATTAAGCCGGAGGAGCTGCTCGCGGAATTGAAACGAAGGTCGATTGGTGGAGTTACTTTCGAGGCGAAGACTTTTACTCCGAAGACCGGGCCGTATGCTGGGGAAAAATGTGACGGTATTGGGCTGACTGTTACAGATCGAAATGGGTTTCGTTCGATGTTAATGGGGCTAGAGATTGCGGAGGCGCTGCATAAGCTTTATCCACAACAATTTGAGATTGCGAAAATGATTACGCTGTTGGGATCGCAGTCCGCGGTGGAACGTCTGGAGCGCGGTGACGAGCCGAAAGCGATTGAGGCTGGATGGGACGGCGACCTTGCGAAGTTTCGAGCGATGCGCGCAAAATATCTGATTTACCACTAGTGATTGGCAACGGGCGGCCTTCGTTGAAAAGGGAATTTAGCTACGAGCGGCGAGGTGATTGGTACCTTGCAATTTAGAATGCGGAATGCTGATGAAAGCTAAGGCTTGGCTGGCTTGGAGCAGCGGGAAGGACAGCGCGTGGGCGCTGCATACCGTTAGGCAGGGCGCGAATTTTGATGTGGTAGCGCTGCTCACTACCGTGAACCAGACACACTCGCGCGTGGCGATGCACGCGGTGCGCGAAAGTTTGCTGGAAATGCAGGCGGACGCGGCGGGCCTGCCTTTGATTAAGGTGCCGATTCCGTCGCCCTGCACGAACGAGATTTACGAGCAGGCTATGGGAGAAGCGATGGCTCGTGCGAAGTCAGAAAGTGTAACCCACGTTCTGTTTGGAGATCTTTTTCTCGAAGACGTGCGCGCGTACCGCGAGAAGCAGCTAGCTCGTTGTGAGATAACGCCGGTTTTTCCGCTATGGGGCCGCGACACTTGGCGGCTGGCCGAAGAAATGATCGTGAAGGGTCTTTCTGCGTTTTTAACATGCGTGGACCCACGCAAGCTCGAGCGCTCGTTCGCCGGCCGAAAATTCGATGCAAACCTTCTGAGAGACCTCCCTGCTGATGTAGATCCTTGCGGCGAAAATGGGGAGTTTCACAGTTTTGTGAATGGCGGGCCGATGTTCGATCGAACGATTGCCGTTGCGGCCGGGGAGATTGTTGAACGGGAGGGATTCGTGTTTGCCGACTTTCTTCCGCAAGCTTCGGCGGCGAGTAAGGCCTAGAATCGGGTTTCGCTTTGTTCGAGATTTCGTTCACAATCGCAAGCGAATTATTTCGCAAAGGAAACATTGCTGATGCGGATTTGTTCTTTGCTGCCTTCGGCTACGGAAATTCTCTACGCATTGGGATTGGGCGATTCCGTAGTTGGAGTAACTCACGAATGCGATTTTCCGCCTGAAGCGGCGAAGAAGCCTGCGTTGATTCGGCCACGCGTGGACGCGCATGCCGCTGCGGGCGAAATCGACCGACAAGTAAGCGAACTCGTTGCGCGCGGCGAAAGTATTTATGCGGTGGACGCGGAATTATTGTGGTCGCTGGAGCCGGATTTAATTGTGACGCAGGATCTTTGCCACGTTTGCGCGGCTTCGCCCGACGATTTGGCCACGGCGTTAACGCGGCTGTCGAAAAACCCGCGCATTCTGACGCTGACGCCGCACTCGTTGGCCGATGTTTGGAATGATATTCGCAAGGCTGGCGATGCCACGCAGCGCCGGCGTGAAGCGCAAGCTCTGGCGATTACTCTGGAACAGAAAGTCGCTGCGATAGAAGCCAAGGCTGCGCACGCCAAGACGCGGCCGCGAGTTTTGTGTCTTGAATGGCTGGATCCATATTATGTGGGCGGACATTGGGTGCCGGAAATGGTGGCGAAGGCCGGCGGGGAAGATGTTTTGGGGCGCGCGGGCGAGCCATCGTTTCGAGTAAGCGGCGAGCAAATTGCGGCGAGTGATGCGGAGATTATTGTAGTGATGCCGTGCGGGTATAACGTCAAACGAACGGTCGCGGAATATGGCACTGCGAGTTTTCCGGATGGATATATGAATCTCCCGGCAGTCCGAGGGCGGCACATATTCGCGGTGGATGCGAACGGCTATTTCTCTCGTCCGGGGCCGCGGCTCGCCGAGGGAGTCGCGCTTCTGGCGCATTTATTTCATCCCGATTTATTTCCGGCTGCGCTACAGATAGGCTCCGTCCAAAGATTGTAGGTCGCGAGAAGGATTTACTCCACGCTGCTTTCGGGTTTTCCACTCCACAGGCGATAGAAAAACAGGCCGGACAGAATCATCGCCAGCCCAATCGAAGAACGGACCGGGCGCTGAATCCAAATGTTGATGGTCAACGCTAGCGCGCCGGCGACAAACAAGCCGGGAACGACCGGATAGCCCCAGGTGCGGTAAGGGCGTTTCATGTCCGGGGCGATTTTCCTGAGCCGGAACATAGCAACTACCGAGAGAGCGTAGAAAATCCACGCAGCGAACACGAATAGGGAAGTTAATTCTTCGAAAGTTCCGGTAAGCGCCATCAGCGCTGCCAAAACTCCTTGAAAAATTAGTGCGCCACCGGGTGTGCGAAAGCGCGGGTGCACAGTGCCGGTGACGCGGAAGAACAAGCCGTCGCGAGCCATGGCGTAGGGCACGCGCGCGCCACTCATGATCGACGAGTTCAGTGTGCCAAGCGCGGCGACGATCATTGCGAGCGTGATCCAGAATGCTGCGCCATGTCCGGCAAAGCTTTCCACCACGTCGGAAGCGACGTGCGAGGAACTCGCGACCGCGCTGAAAGGTAGCGCGTAAAAGCAGACCGCGTTGAACAAGAGATAAATGCCCGCTACCAAAATCGTGCCGCCGGCGAGCGCGCGCGGAAAATTCCGCTCCGGATTTTGTATTTCGGAGCCGACGCGATTGAGATCTTCCCATCCGTCATAAGCCCATAGCGCTGCGGCGATGGCGGCGAGAAAGGCTGTCACTATACCTCCACTCTTTTGCACCGGCCAGAATGGATGGAAGTGCGAGACGCTTCCGTGCCCGAGCAAGAAGCCGGCAGCGACGATCGCGAGGACCGCGCCTACTTTCAGAAATGTGAGCGCGACTTGCACGCGTCCACCGAGACGCACGCCGAGATAATTGATGAATGTGAAAAGAAGAATTGCGCCGGCGGCCATGGGCTGCGACCAGGTGAACACGAAATCGTAAGGCGCGCCTCCGAATGACGATTTCAGATGCCAGGTAAAAAGAGGAACCGCAAGCGCGGGAATTACAAAACTTGAAAAGCGCGCGAGCCCCGCGGCGATGGATGCGGCAGAGCTCGATTCGCCCACCGTGGAATGCATCCAGCCAAAAAGAAAACCCCAGATGGGGCCGAGGCCTCTGCGTAAGTAGGCGTACTGCCCGCCGGCTTCGGGCATCGCAGCGCCGAGTTCGGCGAATGACAGCGCGCCAAAAAGCGAAAGCAACCCGCCCGCAATCCACGCGGCATAAACTAGGCTGACGGAACCGCCCGCTGCCGCCATTTCGCTGGGCTTCAGAAATATTCCGGTGCCGACCATGGTGCCAACAACGATAGCGGAGGCAGCCCAGGGACCCAGGCCGCGAATCAGCTCTAATCTTTCCTTAGGGCGCAGCCGGGTGACGATAAAGTTCTCCGATATTTCAGGATTAAAGATCTACCAAGTCTGCGGCGCGACAACTTCTGCGCTCTTGCCGCTTGCCAACATGCTTGCAAGAGAGCCGACGGCAAATGTAATTACTGTGCCGACCAGAACGTACCAAGTCCAAGCGAGTGGCGTTAGGAATTTAATTGCGACCATCGCCGCGAGACCGGTCATAAATCCGATCAGGGCGCCGGATTCGTTGGCACGGCGATTCCAGGTACCCAGCAAAAAGACTCCCAATGTTGCGCCGTAAGTGATCGACGCAATTGTCAGGCCGGCCACGAGCACTGGTCCCCAGTGAACCAAGCCAAGAACGCCCAGCACGATGCCCCAAACTAGCGTGAGTTTGCGCGAGCGAACGAGAGATTGCGTTCCGCTTTCGCCGCGACGAGCTGCGAGGTCTATGATGCTGGATGATGCCAGCGAGTTCAACGAGCCGCTCGCATTCGACATCGCAACAGCAAAGATGGAAGCGAGGACGATACCCGCAAGTCCCACAGGCATGCTGTGAACGATGAATTGCGGATAAATTTTGTCCGGATCGCCGCCGGGTATGGTAAGCGCGAAATGCTGCGCGTACACGAAAAGCATCACGCCCAAGACGAGAAACAGGGCGAACTGCGCGAAAATAATTACGCCGCTTGCGAGCAACGCGGTCTTGCTGTCGCGCTCATCGCGCGAGGCCAGAAGGCGCTGCACCATGGTCTGATCGGTGCCGTGGCTGGCCATGGTTAGAAATGTTCCGCCGAGAAGGCCGGACCAGAAGGTGTAGCTTTTCGTCAGGCTGAAGGCAAAATCGAAAACGGTTAATTTCCCTCCTGCCGCTGCGGCTGCCTGAGTCACCGTGGGCCAACCGCCGGGGATTTTGTGGAGCAAAAGAAGAAATGCGGCGACGGAACCAGTGATGTAGAGCGCGAACTGCAGCACGTCGGTCCAGATCACGGCGCGCATGCCGCCTTCAAAAGTGTAAAAAAGCGTGAGCGTGGCGATGATCACTATGGATAGCGTTTCACCCGTGCCGAACGCGACGCTGACAACTTTGCCGATGGCGGAAATGCGGACGCCTTCAGCCAGCGCGCGCGTGCCCAGAAAAATCACGGCTGCCGCGGACTTCATGCGCGTCCCAAAACGCTTTTCCAAAAGCTGATAAGCGGTGTAGAATTCGCCCTGAAAATATTGGGGCACGAGTACCAAGCACAGAATCACACGGGCCACCAGATAACCAATCACAAGCTGGAGAAATCCCAGGTTTCCGGCATATGCAATTCCGGGCGTGCCGATGATCGTGAGCGTGGAAGTTTCTGTCGCGACGATCGAGCAAGCAATGGCCCACCACGGCGCGGTGCGGCCGCCCAGAAAATAATCGCGCAGATTCTGTTGGCCACGGCGAAAGTGGGCGCCGAACAAAGTAACGCCCACGAGATACACAATCACGATGGCCAAGTCGATGGGGCTGATTTGCATTGTACCGTGCAAGCTGTGCCGCGCGATGCTAACTGCGGGCTTCGAACAGTGTCAAGCTAGGTGAAAAACATGCCAGAGACGATTCCACCTCGAGCTGCGGCCTATTATCTGGGATTTGATGGCGGAGGCACAAAGACAGATTGCTTTCTTGTCGATGCCGACAACAAAATCATGGCGCACGCGACTGCCGGGCCTTCGAACCCACTTCGCGCGGGTTACGCGAAAGCATGGTTTGCGTTGAGCGACGCTGCGGACATGGCGCTTGAGCGGTGCCGCTTGAAATCGAGCGATATTCGCGGAATTTGTGCCGGCATCGGAGGGGCGGGGCGCGACTCGGTCGCAAAACGTATCGCGGCGTTTCTGGAGCGCGGCTTTCAGCAAGCCACAGTCGTAGTGACTACCGATCTTGAGATTACTTTGCAAGCCGCTGTGGGCGATGGCGAAGGCGTGGTTCTCGTCGTGGGCACTGGTTCGGCGGCCTATGGACGCGACGCGGAAGGCCGCGTGGCGCGTGCGGGCGGACGCGGTCCGTGGTTCAGCGATGAAGGAAGCGGCTTCGACATTGGTCGACGCGCAATGGCTGCCGTGGTTCGAGCGGAAGAGCAACGCGGGCCGGCGACGGCGCTGTCGCAAAGAATTTTGGATTGGTTGGGATGCAGGGATTGGAGCCGCGTTCTCGACTGGGTGGTGAAAAATCCTGATGATGTTTTCCCGCGTGTTTTTCCGCTGGTGGCGGACTTAGGCGATCGCGGCGATGCGGTTTCGTGCGAAATACTTTCGGGTGCTGCGGAGTCAGTGGCGGAATTAGTTGCCAGCGTGCTTCAGAAACTTGAATTGCAAGATCGCGATGTGCCGGTGGCGGTAACGGGCGGCACAGTCGGACGCAGCAAATTTTTTGATGCAGCGATTGAATCCTGTCTAGCAAAATTTGCGCCGCGCGCTTCGTTGGTATCACTTCATGTGAAGCCGGCAGAGGCTGCGGCTCGCATGGCAATTCGCCTGGGGCAACGAAAGGCACATGCGGGGTGATGAAAACGCCGCTGGTCCTCAGCGCGCGCGCTCAGCCTCGGGCGATGAGTTGGACGCGCTGATTCACGAAGGGGACGCGGAAGTTTTGCTGGCGCTGCTTGAAAATCCCAACATGCAAGAGCAACATGTGAGCCGTCTGCTTGAGAGGCTCGATCTTTCCGCTGAGTTGCTGCAGAGCGTGGCGAAGGAAGGGAAGTGGAATTCAAGCGAAAGCATACGCATCCGGCTTGCGCGGCATCCGCACACACCGCGTCGCGTGGCGCTCTCGATGCTGCGGAAACTGTTTTTGTTCGACCTGGTGCGAGTTAGCCTGTTGCCTTCCGCTCCGGCGGATATTCGGCGCGCGGCCGAAGAATTGATCGTCGCGCGCGTTCCGCATCTTCCCATTGGCGAAAAACTGACGCTTGCGAGGCGCGGGCCTGCGCGCGTAGCAGGCGCTGTGCTAGCGGGAGGACATCCGCAGGCGGTGAAACTGGCGCTGGCGAATTCGTTTTTGACCGAGAGCCAGGTGCTGAAGATTCTCGCCAGGGCGGAACTTCCGGCGCGCGTTGTTGTTGCTATCTCGCAACATCCGAAGTGGTCGGTCCAGTACAATGTTCGTGTGGCGCTAGTGCGGCGTCCGCACACTCCGGTTCCGGCGCTGCTCGAATTTTTGCCGGATTTAGCGCTGCGCGATTTGCAGGATGTGGCGGGGCTGGAGCAGCTGCCCGAACATTCGCGGAAATATGTGCAGCAAGAATTAGCGCGACGCGCTAGTGAGATCAAATGAGATTGCGCGAGTAAAACACGGAAATCTGCGAGCGGGGAAAATGGCAGAGCGCAAGAATCGAACACGTGTGGTGATGATTATTGCGGGGATTGCTTTCATCATCCTGCTGGTTTATTTGTCGCGGCAACAAAATCAGAATCAGTATGAGGTGTGCGTCACTTTTAAGGGCGCATCGCACTGTTCCACGGCTGCGGCTGCGAATCCCACGGAAGCTATACGCAGCGCGCAGGGAATCGATTGCGCGATGCTGACCAACGGTCGCGACGAAAATATGGTTTGCCTTGACACTCCGCCCACGAGTGCCCGCCAGATAAAATAAAAAGTTACCATTACGTTTTTTCGGTGTCTAACACTTGGGGTTGGTGTGTACTGAATTGACATGCAGCTTGGCGCTGCTTAGCATCAGAAAGGAGCAAAAACCACCCATTGATGACTCGTTGTCTGAATTGCGGGGCCGAGCGCGACGTGGACCAATGCGAGGCTTGCGGGCTGAGTTCCACGGCCGCGGAAATGTCGCTGCGGCAGAAGCTATTGAACCGCACGGCAATTTTTCTTGTTGGCGCAATTGCGTTCGTGGCTGCCAGCGAACGATATCCCGCGCTTGAACTCGACGGAATCCTCATTTTTATCGGCATTCTTTTTTTTCTGACGCTCGGCTTGGCGATGTGGGTGGAGCGCCGCGCGTTGGGGCATGGCGAAGTGGAAGCGATGAAACGCATTTATTATGGCTTGATTCCGCTACCGTGGCTGCTGGCGATTCTGTTGCTAGCGAACGGATCACTCGACCGCTATCCCACACACATCGAACAAGCGCGCGTGATTGGGAAATTTTCCATGCCGGGACCGATGGCGAATCGCCGACTCATCGTCACATCCTGGCGTGAGGGGCGGCGTTTCGAGCGCATTCCCGTGGACCGCGGGGACTTTGATCGCGTGACACGCGGGGACGTTGTGGACGTGCAAGTGCGGGAAGGGTTGGTCGGCATCCCGTGGGTTGCGGGCGTATCGCTGAAATAGATCCCGGCCAGCCGCTGGATTACTGCGAAGTAATCGCCTGCAAGAAATCTCCTCGACAGCGCCGGGTTTCGTTGGGACACTCGCGTCGTGCGCGTGCCTGAATCCTGGTCCGACCATTTTCCTTTCCTCCAAGCACTTGAAGAAGATTGGGAACCAATTCCGCGAGCGGCTTTAGTTGCGTGGGTGGTGTTTTATTTATTGTTTTTGTATCAAGCCGCTCGGGGACACGGGTTTTTGCTGCTGATCGATGGGGTATTTATTCCGATTCACGAAGGCGGACACTTACTTTTCCGGATATTTGGCGAATTTATCATGGTGGCGGGTGGAACCGCGTTGCAACTGCTGGTTCCGTTCTGGCTGGCACTGTATTTTTTCTTCCGACGGCAAGGGCAAGGCGTGGCGTTTTGTTTGTTTTTCATGTTCGAGCAATTTCTTCCGATCGCCACGTACATGGCGGACGCGCGCGCACAAGAGTTGCCGCTGCTCACGGTGGGAGACGCGGAGTACGTCATCCACGACTGGGCATATCTTTTTGGCAAGCTTGGTTTACTGGAACACGATATTCAAATTGCGAGCGCGGTGAGAGCGCTGGGATGGCTAGGAATGATCGGCGTGGTGATCTGGCTAGTATGGCGTGGAGTAAACGACGTTCCGCAAACGAAACCTCATGTGGTAGGGCAGTAAAGGTTCGGGCGCGCTGAGCGATTCCCGGTTAGTAAAAGGCGCGTAGATCGGGCGGATGCGGGAGTTCGACTTCGAGGACGCGGCCGTAATCGCCGAGCGTCAGCTTGATTAATTCGGCTGGGCCGACATCGCGCACACTCCAATCGGAGCTGGCGAGCAAACGCGAAGGGACCGCAAAATTATCGCTTTCGATATCACTGCCTTTTTTCTGGATGTCGGTGAGAAGCACGTAGTAGGCGAGCTTGGCTTTGATGTCGAGCTCGATGTAGCGGCGGCCTAGCAGTACGAGCACGAAATGCGAGTCTTTCTTTTTGTCGGGCTGATAAACGTTAAAAGCCAGCGGAGTTTTGTCGTCGAGCTTCACTTGAGCCACGCTGACTGGCTTCCAGTGGAAGCGCTCAGCCTGCGCAGTGGCAGGACCCGCGCCAGCCAGGAGTACGAACAAGAGCATCATCCTGATTTTGATGGTCAAAGACGACTTAGAAAACGTCATGTCGGCGATTGTTGAAAACTAATAGATGCTGGATTCGCGCTTGCGGCCGGTATAGTCCACGTAAACAATTTTGGTATCGGTGTAGAAATCGATTGCGGCGTGACCCACTTCGCGAGGGCCGACACTGGAATCTTTTGCGCCACCGAACGGAACGTGGGCTTCACCTCCAACGGTCGGCGAGTTCACGTGGGTCATGCCGGTTTCGATTTTGTCCACAAATTCGAAAATCTTGTTGGAGTCGGTGGAATAGATCGAGCTAGACAGGCCATAGCGTACGGAATTCGCGGCCTCCAGGGCTTCATCAAAATTCTTCACGCGGATCACGCTTAGCACCGGGCCAAAGATTTCCTCCTGCGCGATGGAACTGCCAGAGCGCACGTGGTCGAACACGGTGGGCGAAACGAACCATCCCTGGTCATATTTCGGGCCGGTAAGGCGCTCGCCGCCGCAGAGCAGCTTTCCTTCTTTTTTGCCGATCTCGATGTACTTCAGGACCGTGTTCATCTGATTTTCGTCCACCGAGGGCCCCATATCGACGCCGGATTCGAGGCCGTCGCCGACGACATATTTTTTCGCGCGCTCGACGAGAGATGACACAAACTGATCCGCGACTTTTTCTTCGATCACTACGCGGCTGGTGGCGGTGCAGCGCTGTCCCGTGGAAGCGAACGCGCCGGCAAGCGTGGACTCCATGGCAAGCTGCAAATCAGCGTCCGCAAGAACAACCACGGGATTCTTGCCGCCCATCTCGCATTGGATTTTTTTCAACCGTTGCGCGCCGGAAGCGTAGAGCGCGCAGCCCACCTCGTTCGAGCCGGTGAACGAAAGGCCATGGACCAGCGGGTTTTGCACGAGTTCGTCGCCGGTATCGCGGCCTGAGCCCATCACGAGATTCAGGGCACCCGGAGGCAACCCAGCTTGTTCGAAGATTTCCGCGATTTTCATCGCGGTTAGCGGCGTGAGGGTAGCAGGTTTGAAAACAACCGTGTTACCGCAGACTAAAGCAGGGGCAATCTTCCACACGGGAATTGCGACGGGAAAATTCCAAGGAGTGATGGCGCCTACTACTCCGAGAGGCTGTCGGATGGTGTAAGAAAAATTCTTGGGAAGCTCGCTGGTAAGCGTCTCGCCGTTCAGGCGGCGCGCTTCGCCGGCCATGAATTCTGTGATGTTGATCGCGCGCTGCACTTCGCCCAGAGAATCTTTCAGCGCTTTGCCTTCTTCGCGCGTCAGCAGCCGCGCCAGCTCTTCTTTTTGTTCCTGCATCAAGCGCGTGGCGTTGAAAAGAATTCTTCCGCGGTTGGGGGCCGGCGTTTCGCGCCAGGCAGGGAAGGCAGCTTTGGCAGCGGCGATGGCTTCCTTCATTTCCTCGCGCGTAGAAAGCGGAATGCGCGCGACGACTTCGTCTGTATTCGCCGGGTTACGCCGTTCGACAATTTTCGTCGAGCGCGATTCGACCCACTTGCCGTTGATATAGTTCCTGCAAAGCGTTGCCGCGCTAGTCGCCGTCGCCATTACACTCTCCAAGAGTTTTCACTAACGCCATCCCAAGGCACTGCGTGAGTATTAGACGCGAACCTCGCTGAAAGATTTATCGAGGAGGCGGATGCCTTCGTCCACGTCAGCTTTCGAAATATTCATAGGCGGCGCCATACGGATGGTGTTGCTGTAGAGGCCGCCTTTGCCGACGAGAAGGCCGTTCGCGCGCGTACGCTCCATGATTTGATTTGTTTGCTGCGCGGCGGGCTCTTTGGTCTGGCGATCTTTTACGAGTTCGAGCGCTTGCATCATACCCATGCCGCGGACGTCACCGATCAATGGATATTTCTGCTGCAATTCTTCCAGTTTTTTTCTGAAGTACCCGCCAACCACATGCGTATTCTCTAAAAGATTTTCTTCCTCGATCACTTCGATCACAGCGCGCGCGGCAACGGATGTGACCGGGTTGCCGCCGAAGGTAGCGATGTTCAGTCCCTGGAATTTGCCAGCTAGCTCGGAAGTGGTAATCGTGACGCCAGCGGGGACGCCATTAGCCATACTCTTTGCGGACGTGATGATGTCCGGCGTGACTTCCCACTGTTCAATGCCCCACCATTTCTTGCCGGTGCGTCCCCAGCCCGTCTGTACTTCGTCTGAAATAAAAAGCCCGCCATAATTTTTCACGATGCGATGCACAATCTTGAAATATTCCGGCGGAGGAGTAATGAATCCGCCGACGCCTTGAATGGGCTCCGCGATAAACGCTGCAATCGAACCACTGGTGGTGGTTTGAATCACGCCTTCCACGTCGTTCGCGCATGCCACGCCGCATTCCGGATATTTCAAATGCAGCGGGCAGCGATAGCAATAGGGGTTCACCGCGTGCGAGACTCCGACGCTGATCACTCCCGCTTTGCGCCAGGCAGACTGCGCGGTTACGGATTTCGCCAGAGCGGAGCCTCCGGAATAGGCGTGGCGCAAGGCGACAATGTCATAGCTAGGACTAGCGCTGCGGGCGAGAAGGATCGCAGCTTCGTTCGCTTCGGTGCCTGAACTGGTGAAAAAACTCTTCTGCAACTTGCCCGGCGTGATCTCCGCCAGTTTTTCCGCGAGCGCGACAATCGCTTCATTCGGGAACAGCGTGGAAGTGTGTTGAAGCTTATTCACCTGCGCATTTATTTTGGAAGTTACCTTGGGATTGCAGTGGCCCACGCCGATGGTGACAATGCCGCCGAAGAAGTCGAGGTATTTGTTGCCCTCCACGTCCCATAAATATTGCATTGAGGCGTGATCGGCGACGAGCGGATGCTCGTAGTAATTGGCCACCGAAGGCCATATAAATTCCTTGTGTTTGCGGATGGCTTCTTCGCTGCGCGTGGTGGTGAGTTTCGGCGTGGTAGTCATCACAATCCTTTCCGCATGGACCAACCCTAATTTTTGATTGGCAAGCAGTTTACTCCGCGACACGCGCGGCGGCAAGCAAGCGCCTGTGTTCCTCGGACGATCTCTTCGCACGGAAAACGCGCCGAGCCGGGACGCCACGGCCCGCAAAAAGCGCGGCTTACGACCTCAAGAAGCACGCCATTCCACAGGCTGAAATATGCGCTCCTTTTTGACGATACTAACCGTATAATCCCGCCGACACGATGGATCGCATATTCAACAGCGTGTATCGAGGGTTTACGCGCATATTCCCCGACTGCATGACGCTGAGCCAGGCGATTGCGTTCAATATGTTTCTGGCATTTTTCCCCATGCTGCTTTTGGTGCTGGGTATTCTGAGCAGCAAAGAATCTTTTCACGGCGCGGTAAGAGAGCTGCCCGAACGATTGCGCCTGATTCTGCCGCCGGGGAGCGAGGATGTAGTTGTTCAGTATTTCACGCGCAAAGGGCAACATCCCTGGAAATGGTTCCTGCTCGGACTGGGTGGAACATTGCTGGCCGGGTCGCAGGTGATGGCTGGGCTGATTGAAGGATTCCGCGTCATCGAAGGCGATGAACTCCGGCAAAGCTATTGGCGAGTTCAGGGCCGCGCGCTGGTTCTGCTGGTTCTTACGGTCATTCCTTCGCTGGTGGTTATCATTTTGACGGTCTTCGGCAAGCAAGCTCGAGCCTGGTTGATTCACCAATTTGGATTGGCGGTGCTGATTCGCGCGCTGGCCTTTATTTTTCAAGTGGGCTTGGTCTTTGGGTTGTCGATGTTCGTGCTGGTGCTTCTGTATAGGATTGGCCGCCCGGGTCATAAAGGCTTTCGAGATTTGATTCCGGGAGCCGCGATTGCGACGGTGTTGTGGTGGGTGGTTGATATTGTGTTTGGCCTGTACGTCCGCAAGATGCCGTACAACGTGGTTTACGGCGGACTCGCGGCCGCCATTGGTTTACTCTTGTGGATGTACCTGACGGCAATTGTTGTGCTGTGGGGCGCGGGATATAATGCAGAGTGGCGGGAGTCGGCGGATGCCGACCAGTTCTCAAGAGCATCGTTCTTAACCAGACCCAGTCCGCGAGCGTGATGCGATGACAGAAATTCGCGTGGAATGCTATGCAGGGCACCGGGCTGACGAGCGGCCTACACGTTTTGTGCTCGGCGGGCAGCCGTTCGAGATAAGCGAGCTCGACGGACGCTGGTATTCGCCGGAAGCGAGTTATTTCCGGGTTCGCGCGGAAGACGGAAATTATTACGTTCTGCGTCATGATGAAGTGCAAGACCTTTGGACGTTGGACGGGTTTCGGGCGGCGCGCGCTCGCCGCTGAAACTTGATTCGGGTGTTCGTTTCTGTTGTCGCAGCTGCAAATTCTACCTTTTGATCCCTCGCAACTGCTTGTTTTCCTAGGTATTCCTCGCGATGTTGACTATTAAGTTGACGCGACTTGCTGGTCGCAACTTTTGCCCCCGCTGAGGGTTAAAATTAGTGGAACAAGCACCCCTTCGTTGTGCGCGATCTGAAGTTTCGAAGCGTCCGGATCTGTACATGAAAAGAAAGACAATTCAAATGCCGAAGCGGCTCGATACAGGCGGCGCGGGATTTCTCGCCTCTACGCTGAGCCTTGTGCTCGCGATGGGCGCGATTCTCTGCGTTGGCATTCCTTATGCAAATGCCGGCAACGAAACAACAGAGGCTGTGAACAATTCCAGCGAGCAGCCCGGCACCTCAGCACCGAATTCCAAACCGATCAAGCTGGATAAAAAGTTCAAAGGCAAACTTCCGATTACTGAGTTGACCGCGGACGAGGCCATCATGCACGCCATGAATCGCCTCGGATACGGGCCTCGGCCTGGAGATGTGGAACGCGTTCGCAAAATGGGGCTCGAGAAATGGGTTGATCAACAGCTGCATCCCGACTCGATTGACGATTCAGCTATGGAGCAGCGGCTGCAAAGATATCCAACATTAAATTTACCGGCGAAAAAACTCATTCAGGATTACCCGCAAGCAGGACAAGTAATCAAGCAGGAAGGCATCACTAAAGAACAGTATGAAGAGCAGATGAAAGAAAAGCGGCGCGAGGCTCAGTCGCAGGTGATTGCTACCGGAAACCAAAACTTGGATAAGGCGCAGCAGCAGCTTGCCAAGCTTCAAGGGCCGGGCCGAATCGTGGCGGAACTTTCCATGGCGAAAGTGGACCGCGCCATTTATAGCAACCGGCAATTACAAGCGGTGATGGAAGATTTCTGGTTCAACCACTTCAACGTGTTCGCGCAGAAAGCGGAAGACAAGTGGCTGCTGCCTGCCTACGTGCGCGAGACGATACGCCCGCACACGCTGGGAAAATTCGAAGACCTGCTGTTGGCGACGGCGAAAAGTCCCGCGATGCTTATTTATCTGGACAATTTTGATAGCGCGGATCCAGCCGCAGTCCGCCGCATGGAAGCGGAAAAAGCGATGCGTCACACGCGTTATGGCGGAGCGTTTGCAGGCGGCGAGCCGCCCACGCCCGGAACATTTCCCGGGCCAGTCACGTCCACGTCCGCGCCGGGCGCTGGCGGAGCGGCCGCTGCGAAAAAGCAGGAGCGCGGGCTGAATGAAAATTATGGCCGCGAAGTGATGGAGTTGCACACCGTGGGCGTGGATGGCGGCTACACGCAGCAAGATGTGATTCAAATGGCCGAGTGCCTGACGGGCTGGACCGTCCGCACGCCGCGCAAAGAGCCGGAGTTTTTCTTCGACGACCGCATCCATGCGCAAGGCAAAAAAATGGTGATGGGTCGCGCGTTCAGCTATGGCGGAGAAAAGGACGGCGAAGAAGCGCTGAAGATGCTGGCGAATCATCCGAACACCGCGAAATTTATTTCTACGGAGTTGGCGCGGCATTTTGTTGCTGATAATCCGCCGCCGGCGCTGGTCCAGCGCATGGCAGAGGAATTTTCCGCGACGCAGGGAGATATTCGCAGCGTGCTGCGGACCATGATTTACTCGCCGGAATTCTGGTCCAAGGAAACCTATCGCGCGAAAGTGAAAACGCCGTACGAGCTGGTGGCCAGCACAGCGAGAGCGCTGGACGCGGAAGTGACCGTCACTCTGCCGACTGCGCAGTGGGTGGCGAGAATGGGCGAGCCGCTGTTCCTTTGCCAGACGCCCAATGGCTATTCGGATAAAGCGGAAACCTGGGTGAATACCGGAGCGCTGTTGAACCGGTTAAATTTTGCTCTTTCGTTCGCGACAGACAAAGTGGCGGGTGCGACGGTGGATCTGAAATCGATGCTCGGCGCCGAAGCCGCGAAAGATCCGAACGCGACGCTGGCGCAGGCAATTGACGATTTCCTGGGCAATCAAATCGGCGAGCAAACGCGGACGACGCTGGTCGCGCGTTTGAACGATCCGCAGATTTTGCAGGCGCGTTTGGATGATCCTGTGAAACAGGTGAATGAAGGTCTGATTGCCGGCTTGGTGCTTGGCGCGCCCGAGTTTCAGCGGCGCTAACGCAAGGCAAAACTCTCCGTAGGGCGCCGGCGTGCTGCGCCCGGCACAGATGCTTGGCAATGCCCAGTAGCACCGGAGAGATGTTTTTGGCTTTTTGTCAGCAGGGGGAATTGCAATGAATATTTCCAGACGATATTTCTTGAAAAGCGGTGGAGTAGCGATGATCGGGTTGGCGTCATTGCCGTCATTTTTGCAACGCGCGGTAGCTGCCACGACCGGGCCCAACAAAAAGAAAATGGTCGTGCTGTTTCAGCGCGGCGCGATGGACGGGCTGAACGTCGTCGTACCGTTCGGCGAGCCGAATTATTACCACATGCGTCCCACCATTGCGATTCCGCAGCCGCGCCAGGGCGGTTTGGAAGCGGCGCTGGATCTTGACGGATTTTTTGGTTTGCACCCCAGCCTGCAGCCGTTGATGCCGCTGTTCAGGAGCAATCAGCTTGCGATTGTGCAAGCGGTAGGCTCGCCCGATCCGTCACGTTCCCATTTCGACGCGCAGGATTTTATGGAATCCGGAACCCCGGGACTGAAGGCCACGCAAGACGGGTGGCTGAACCGTACGATGCAGACGATTCCGGAAGAGAAGTCTTCTCCGTTTCGCGCGGTCGCTTTCGGGCCGTATCTGCCGCGAACGCTGCAAGGTATTGCGCCGGCGGTGGCCATTCCGGACTTGAAGCAATTCAAAATGTACGGGCCGCAGCAAACGGTGGAAGGCGGTTTCGAAGCGATGTACGCGCAAACGGTGGACCACGCGATGCGCGGAGTGGGCAACGAGACGTTCGAAGCCGTGGACCAGTTGAAAAAGATTAATCCGGATACGTACCAGCCCGCCAACGGCGCGGAGTATCCCAAGAGCCGATTTGGGCAGAGCCTTCGGGAAATTGCCGAGCTGTTTAAAGCGGATGTGGGCTTGGAAGTTGCGTTTTTAGATAGCGGCGGGTGGGACCATCACGTGAATGAAGGCGGCGTGCAAGGCCAGCTCTCGAATTTGTTGAAAGATTTAGGGCAGGGAATTGCGGCGTTCCATCAGGACATGGGCGATAGCATGAGCGACGTTGTGTTCGTGAGCATGTCGGAATTTGGTCGCACGGCGCACGAAAACGGCAACCGCGGCACTGACCACGGCCACGCGAACTGTATGTTTGTGATGGGCGGCGGAATTAAAGGCGGAAAAGTTTATACGCGGTGGCCGGGGCTGAGCGAAGGTCAACTGAATCAGGGACGCGATCTGGCAGTGACCACCGATTATCGCAGCGTGCTGGGAGAAATTATTTCGAAGCACATGGGCGACCGCGATCTGAAGGCAGTTTTTCCAGGCTTCGCCAACGATCCGAAGCAATTTCTTGGTTTGGTGAAAGCTTAAGCTCGAAGAGAACTACTTTTGCGTTGGTTTGTCGGAAGCGTCTTCGCTATTGAAAATCTTCTTGATTCGCTCGTAGTTTTTGTCAACGAACGCGGCATTCTCCGGCAACACTGAGTCCGGATATTCCTTGATGGTTCCCGCCTTTTTCATCTGCACCGCTGCCGCCGAATTGATCAAGGTGTAGGTCATCACCACGAAATCGCGAGGA